>Ga0214921_10005239_pt1 | contig 18457 bp, 17 predicted proteins | sample LL1505_MetaG_FD_177992 | JGI IMG/M metagenome (GOLD analysis project Ga0214921, IMG submission 177992) | Freshwater microbial communities from Lake Lanier, Atlanta, Georgia, United States - LL-1505 | ecosystem: Environmental > Aquatic > Freshwater > Lake | place: USA: Georgia | collected... | reverse complement strand
ATAGATTCTATTAGAAGTCTTAAAGTAATCAAAGTTAACAACTTAGATTTAAAATATTCTTCAAACAAAAGCTCTATTGAGATTAGTGATATTAACAGTGATATTATTTTTAACAAAGGAAATTTAATAACACTAGATTTAACTGGAAATTTTTTTAATTTACCTTTTGAAAGTACATTTAAAGGTTCAAGAAATAATGGGAAGAGTGTTGGTTATTTATCTATTAAGTCTAATCTTATTAAATTTCATTTTGATATGGATTTAATTGATATTAATTTTTTAACAAATGAATTTTTAGGTAATGCTGTAATTAGATTTTCAAATAATTTAAGTACGATTGGATTAAATAATTTAACTTTGCGGTTCGCTTTCGACTTAAAGGATGATCATGTAGATTTAAAAAATATTTTAGTTAATTCTTTTTTATATAAAGGCGATGGTTCTGCAAAAATTGATTTTAAGCCAAGACTTTCATTTGTTAGCGAATTTAATTTTATAGATACAAATTTTAAAAAATTATCTAATGCTAATCTTAAAGATAATTTGGTGTATAATAAATTATTTAATATTAATGAAAATTTTTATGGTGTTTTTAAATTAAATTTTAAAAACATGATTACTAGCCACAATCTTTTTTCTGATGCTAATGCTATTATCATTGTTGAAGGTGGAGATGTAAATATTAAAGAATTAAACTTAATTTCAAAATTTAATGATTTATTAAAAATTAATGGTCGTTTTATTACTCAGAATAGGGAAACAATTTTTTTTTTTAATTCACAAATTGATTTAGTAAATATTAGAGATTTTTACAAAAATACTAATGGTTCAAGGGAAAAAATAGCACTTTTACCAACTGATAGTTTTTCTGGAAAAATGAAGGGAGATTTAAATATGAAAAAGGGAAGGGTAGTGGTGAATGAAATTATTGGAAATAATAATAAAAAATTTAATAAAAGTAATCTTAATATTGTTCAAGAAGAATTTAATTTGCGTCTAAATAAAGATATTTTAAATGTTTTAGATCCAAGAATCTATAATTTCTTGTTTTAATTTGGATGAGTCATTTTTCTTGGATTAATTAATCGATCATATTCTTTTTCATTAACTAGTCTGCTTTTTAGAGCTTCTTCTTTTAAAGATGTTCCATTCTTGTGAGCTTTTTTTGCAATCATAGATGCATTGTCATAACCAATTTTTGGAGCAAGAGCGGTTACTAGCATCAATGAACTATTTAATAATTGAGAAATTCTTTTTGTATCTGCTTTAAGACCTTTTAGACAATATTTAACAAAACAATCAACCGAGTCAGATAACAATTCAATTGATTGAATAATACTTAAGCTAATTACTGGTTTAAAAACATTTAATTCAAAATGTCCATTAGATGCGGCGGTAGTAATAGTAAAATGATTACCCATAACTCTTGTGCATACCATTGTTACAGCCTCACATTGAGTTGGATTTACTTTGCCGGGCATAATAGATGAACCAGGTTCATTTTCTGGCAAAATAAGTTCACCAAATCCAGCTCTTGGGCCAGAACCAAGAAGCCTTATATCATTAGTAATTTTCATTAAAGCAACTGCCAATGTATTTAAAGTACCTGATAAATTTACGATTGGCTCATGACTTGCTAAAGCTTCAAATTTATTTGGAGCGGTTTTAAAAGGAAGTTTAGTAATTTTTTTAATTTCTAAAGCAATTTTTTTATCAAATCCTTTTTTACTATTAATTCCAGTTCCAACCGCAGTTCCGCCTTGAGCTAAAAAATACATTTCTTTAAGAGCAATTTCTATTCGTTTAATACAATTTTTAATTTGCATTTGATATCCGGAAAATTCTTGGCCTAAAGTTAATGGAGTTGCATCCTGAAGATGTGTTCTTCCAATTTTTACAATATTTTTAAATTTAATAACTTTATTTCCTAATTCTTTTTCTAATGTTTTAAGTGCAGGTAAAAGTCTTTTATTCACATCAATAGCTGAGGCTATATGAATGGCACTTGGGTAGGTGTCGTTAGTTGATTGAGATTTATTAACATGATCATTAGGGTGTACAGGTTTTTTTGAACCAAGTTTTCCACCTAAAATCTGAATGGCGCGATTAGCAATAACCTCATTAACATTCATGTTTGTTTGGGTACCAGAACCTGTTTGCCATACTTTAAGAGGGAAATTATCATCGAATTTACCTTTAATAACTTCATCAGAAGCTCTAACAATTGCTTGGGAAATTTTTTTATCTAATGATTTAGATTTAAAATTAACGAGAGCTGCCGCCTTTTTGATGATTGCTATTGCTTTTATAATTTCAAAAGGCACTTTAATCTTGCCGATTTTAAAGTATTTTAAAGAACGCTCAGTTTGTGCTCCCCAATATTTATCAGCTGGAACTTTAATTTTACCAAAACTATCAGATTCAATTCTTGATGCCATATCAGTATTATCTTATATCACTAATGATAATTTTTAATAGTTGCTAATCAAGTATAATTTATGAATGTTGTAATTATAGGAGCTACTTTCGGCATAGGTTATGAACTTGGTAAAAAATACTTAGATCAATGTGATAATTTAATTTTATTAGGAAGAACACAGGAAAAATTACAAAATTTAAAACTAGAATTTAATTCAAAAAGAACAAAAGTATCAACATTTGTTTTAGACGTTACAAATAAAGCAAACAGTCAAAGAATTTTTAATGAAATTATAAAAGAATTTAAAACTATTGATCTGGCAGTTTATTGTTCTGGTTATTATGAGCCACATGATACCTTTGATATTAAGTTAGAGTTATTTGAAAAAACTTTTGCAGTTAATTTTTTTGGAATGATAAACTGTTTTTCAATTTTACTACCTCATTTTAAATCACAAAAATTTGGTCATCTTGCAGCTATTAGTTCACTTGCGGGATTTGGAGGATTACCAAACTCATCATCTTATGGGCCTTCTAAAGCTGCCATGATTAATTATTTTGAGTCTATTAAAATTGATTGTGATAAAAATAATATTTCTCTAAGCATTATTAATCCTGGCTTTGTAAAATCGAGGCTAACAGAGAAAAATACATTTGATATGCCATTTATTATGGAAGCAAATAAGGCTGCTGAACTTATTTTTGAAGGTCTGTTAAGTAAAAAATATGACATTACTTTTCCAATTCAGATGAAAATTGTTTTTAAAATTTTGCAAATTTTACCAAGACCAATTTATTTTTTTTTAGTTAGAATTTTAACTAAGAATATTTGAATGTTTTTTGAAAAACACGTTTTTTGTTGTATTAATAAAAGACCTGACTCTAATCCAAAAGGTTGCTGTAGTTTAAAACATTCAGAAAAATTACAAACAGAATTAAAGACAAAGATCAAAGATTTAAAACTAAATAAAAAAATTAGAATTAATAAATCTGGTTGTTTAGATCGATGTGAGCTTGGACCGATAATGGTTATTTATCCAGATGGTATTTGGTATTCTTTTAAAAATTCAAAAGATATTGATGAAATTTTAAATTCTCATTTATTAAATAACAAGGTTGTTGAAAGATTAAAGATATAATTTTTTTATTTTAGAGCTGTAACAATATCTTTTTTTAAATCAGCAACTGTTTCTAAACCTATAGAGAGTCTTATTAAATTATCTGTAATACCAAGGGATAATCTTTCATTTTCAGTCAAAATACGATGTGTAGTTGTGGTTGGGTGAGTTACAATAGATTTTGTATCACCTAAATTATTAGAGATATCAAATATTTTTAATTTATTAATAAATTTAAATGCATCTTTCTTTTTTCCTTTAATTTTAAAACTTAAAATTGTTCCACCAAGAGTTTGCTGCTTTTTAGCAAGTGAGTATTGAGAAAAATTTCTTAAAAATGGATAAAACACTTTTTCGATTTTAGAATGTTTATCTAAAAATTGAGCAATTTCTAAAGCAATATTAGACTGTGCCTCTACTCTAATTTTAATAGTTTCTAAACCTTTTAGTAAAACCCAAGCATTAAAAGGACTAATAGCAGGACCTGTGTGTCTTAAAAAAGGTTTTAAAAAATTTTCTTTAAATTTTGTTGAAGATAATATGGCTCCGCCTAAAACTCTCCCTTGTCCGTCTATATGTTTTGTTCCAGAATAAACAATAATATCAGCACCTAATAAAACTGGTTTTTGTAAAACAGGACTTGCAAAAATATTATCTACAACGGTTTTGATTTTATATTTTCTTGCAATATTACAAACGGCTTTAATATCTATTAATTCTAAAAGTGGATTTGAAGGAGTTTCAAAGAAAAAAATCTTTGTATTTTTTTTAATAGCTTTTTTCCATTCATTTATATTTTTTCCATCTACAAATGTTACTTCAATTCCATATCGAGGTAGAATATTTTTTACAATCTCTTTGCAAGATCCAAATAAAGCAGACGATGAAACTAAATGGTCTCCAGCTTTTAATTGACACATTAATGAAAAGAAAACAGCGGCCATCCCACTTGCGGTTGCAAAACAATCCTCAGAACCATCTAGAAGAGCTAATCTTTTTTCAAATGTTTCAACAGTAGGATTTGAGTAACGAGTATACTGATAACCTTTCTTGCTACCTTTAAAAATAGCTTCAGCTTGCTCAGCGCTATCGTAAACAAATCCTGAAGTTAGAAACAATGCTTCTGAGGTTTCATTAAACTGACTTCTGTTTAATCCTCCACGGATTAAGTTAGTGTTAGTTCCAAGTTTTGTTCTTTTCATTTCTCGGCTCTTAATTCCTTCGCTGCTTGCACCATAGTCTCAAGTGCAGCTATTGTTTCAGGCCAGCCTCTAGTTTTAAGTCCACAATCTGGATTTACCCAAATTCTTTTCTTATCAATTAACTTAGAAGCTTTTTGAATAAGTTCTTTCATTTCGTTTTTATTAGGAACTCTAGGAGAATGAATGTCATAAACGCCGGGTCCTACTTCATTTGGATATTTGAACTTTTCAAATGTTTTTAATAATTCCATTCTAGATCTCGATGTTTCTATGGAGATAACATCAGCATCTAAAGCAGCAATCGCGTTAATAATATCTTCAAATTCAGCGTAACACATATGAGTGTGAATTTGAGTTTCATCTTTTGCAACAGCTGCAGAAATTTGAAAAGCTTTGACGGCCCAATCTAAATATTGCTTCCAATCATTTTTCTTAAGAGGCAAACCTTCTCGTAAAGCAGGTTCATCAATTTGAATCATTTTAATGCCATTGTTTTCAAGATCCTCAACCTCATCTCTTATTGCAAAAGCAATTTGTAATGCAGTATCTTTTCTTGGTTGATCATCTCTAACAAAAGACCATTGTAAAATTGTTATTGGGCCCGTTAACATTCCTTTAACAATTTTCTTTGTCTGATCTTGAGCAAACTTTGACCATTGTACAGTCATAGATTCTGGACGGGAAACATCTCCAAAAATAATTGGAGGTTTTACGCAACGCGAACCATAACTTTGTACCCAGCCACTAGATGTAAATGTAAATCCTTTAAGCTGTTCACCAAAGTATTCAACCATGTCGTTTCTTTCAAACTCACCATGAACAATAACGTCGATATCTATTTGTTCTTGTTTTTTAATAGCATCGATTGTTTTTACTTTTAAAAAATCTTCATATTCTTTTAAGCTTAACTCGTTTTTCTTAAATTTAGCTCTTGCATTTCTTACATCAGATGTCTGAGGAAAAGATCCGATAGTTGTTGTTGGGTATAAAGGTAATTTAAACACCTTAGTTTGTATTTCAGATCGTTTAACAAAATTAGATTTTCTATTTAAAATCTGAGTTGTAATATTTTTAGCTCTTTGCTTAACTTTATCATCGTGAATTAATTCAGATGTTGCTCTGCTTGAGATATCTTTTTTATTTTCATCTAGGTAATTTTTGATTTCATTATTACCTTTATTTAATGAAATTTTAATATGATTAAGCTCAATAAGTTTTTGTTTAGAAAATGACAACCACTTTCTAATTTTTTCAGGTACTTTAGTTTCTAAGTCTAAGTTATAAGGAGTGTGTAATAACGGACAAGATGATGAGATCCATAAGTTTTTAATATTTTTTGAATATTCTGTTACTAGATCGATTTTTTTACTAACATCAGATTTCCAAATATTTCTTCCATCAATAATTCCTATAGAAATTGTTTTAGAAGTATCTTTAAGGGAATTTATATTTGATATCACTCCACGTATTAAATCAAAATGAATACCATCTACATCACTTTCTAAAATCTCTTTTTCAATTTCTGAATCTAGTTTTTCAAAGTAAGTTGTTAAAATAATTTTAGATGAACCTGCAAATTTCTTTAACTGATTTAAAGTTTTTTTGATTAGTTTAGTAAAATCTGCATTTTGATTTTTTACTAAAATAGGTTCATCAATTTGAATCCATTCAGCACCTTTTTTATTTAAACTAGATAAAATCTCAGCATAAACTGGAAGTAAATTATCTAATAAATCAATGCTTTTAAAAGATTCATCCATAGTTTTTCCAAGACTTAAAAAAGTAAGAGGACCTAGAATAATTGGCTTAGTATTAAAACCTAATTTTTTTGCCTCATCAAATTCATCAAAGGGTTTATTTGAACTTAATTTAAATTTTTGATTTTTTGAAAATTCGGGAACTAAATAATGGTAATTAGTGTCAAACCATTTTGTCATTTCAAGCGCTGGAACGTCCAAATCTTTTGTTTGTGAACCACGCGCCATTGCAAAATAAGTTTTAAAAGAAACTTTATCATCTTTATGTTTATATCTCTCGGGAATTGAACCTACTAAACAAATAGTATCTAGAACTTGATCGTAAAAAGAAAAATCATTTGAACAAATAGAATCAACACCATTATCTTTTTGTGTTTGCCAATTATTTTTTTTTAATTCACTAGCGCATTTTAATAATTCATTCTCAGAGATTTCAGATTTCCAATATTTTTCTAAAGCATTCTTCAATTCTCTCTTTGGACCTATTCTTGGGTATCCAATACAATTTATTTTTATCATTATGCGTATATCTCCTTTTGTTGGTTTTTATTTATTTTTAATTTATCTGCACTAAGTCTTTTGCATACCGCATAACTTAATTCATATTTATTTAGTGTATAAAAATGAAATTCATTAACACCCTCTGATTGTAATTTTTTTACCAAATCACAGGCAATACTTGCGCCAATAATTTTTTGAATTTCATTATCTGAATCTAGGTTAGTAAATTCTTGCTCAACCCAATTTGGAATAGATGTTCCGCATTTTTGGCTAAAGTTTTTTATTTTTTCAAAATTATCTATTGGAAGAATACCAGGAATTATTGGAATTTTAATTCCAGAAGCTACCGCCCTGTCTCTAAATCTTAAAAATTTTTCATCATTAAAAAAGAATTGTGTAATTATTTTATCAGCTCCTTGGTCAACCTTGTTTTTTAAATTTTCAAGATCTTTAATTTCATTTTCTGATTCTGGATGTTTTTCAGGATATCCTGCTATTGAAATTTCAAAATTACCTAATTTTTTTAATCCTTTAACCATATCAGCAGCGTTGATGTAGCCTTTTTTATGGGGACTATATTTTGTATTTTTTTTTCTTACATCTCCGCGTAAAGCAACAATTTTATTTATTCCATTGTTTAACCAATTGAGCGCAATTGTATTAATCTCGTCTTTACTCATATCAACACATGTAAGATGTCCTGCAACGGGTATTTTGGATTTATTATGTATTTTTTTTACAAGAAAATCACTCTTATCTCTCTCACCCCCGCCTGCACCAAAAGTAACCGAAAAAAATTTAGGGGAAAACTGTTCAAGCTTTTTGAGACTTTGCCATAAACTTTCATGACCTGCATCATCCTTTGCAGGAAAGAACTCAAAACTAATATTTAAATCTTTGTTCATAATTTTTTTTAAACTAAGATTTTTTTTGAAATTTTCGAAAAAAACCACCAGATAAAGCGGCGGTTATTAAGTGCATCGCTTTAGCTGGATTTATAAAGCGCCCGCAATTTGAAATAACTCGGCGCAAGGTTTAAATAACTTTATTAAGATAATTAGTCAATATAGATCTAGATTTATCAATGATACCAAACAATTTTTTACTATTCGTTCAGTTGATCACTGTTCTCTTTATAACTCCTGGACCGCAGAGAATTTTAATTATTACTAACTCAATGAACTATGGATTTCCAAAAAGTTTATGGACTGGACTTGGAGATGTTTCTGCAAATGCTATTCAAATGATATGCGCAACATTTGGTATCTATGCATTAATTAGACCTTATCCTGAAATACTAGATAGTTTTAAATGGATAAGCGGATTGTATTTAATTTACTTAGCGATAAAATTTTTAAAAAGAAAAACTAGCGTTGCGATTAATAAAAATTTTGGAACTCGTTCAGCATCTAATCTATTTAAAGATGGATTCATTTCAGCATTATTTAGTCCAGGAGCTATAGTTTTTTTTGTAGTTATGTTTCCTACTTTTTTAGATCCAAATAATAATTTTTTAATACATTTTATTATTTTAATGACAACTCATGTGTTGTTAGATTTCTTTTTTTTGTCAATTTATGCAGGTGTTTCAAGTAAAATTGCAATCTTTCTTAAAAACTATCCAAATTTAATAAGTAGATTATCTGGATGTGCTTTATTATTTTTGGCTTATAGAATTTTAAGTACAAAAATTAATTTATGAATAGAACTTTTGATAATCATTTTAAAAAAGGGTGTAGAACTGCTCTTGGAATTCCAGGAATTAGTCTCGCTGCAAGTTTTTTTGCATTAGGTGCTCTTTTTAAAAATTCAGGACTAAATGCTATGCAAAGTTTTTTATCTACACTTATCGGTTTTGCTCTTCCAGGACAAGTAGTGATGGCCGAAACTTTAATTGTAAATGGTACGTTACTAAATATTTTAATAGCTGTATTTTTAACCAACGCAAGATTGTATCCAATGACAGTCAACCTTGTTCCCGTTATTAGGCAAAAAAATAGGCCAAGATGGCACTATTATTTTTTAGCACATTTTATAGCAGTGACTAGTTGGGTTTATATGCTCTCTAATTATAATAAAATTAGTAAAGAAAATCGTTTTAGTTTTTTTTTAGGGCTTGGCGCAACTCTTTGGGTTTTATCTACTATCGCGACTGTTATTGGATTTTATACAGCTGGCATAATTAGTAAAAAGGTTTTTGTAGCAATTATTTTTTTAAATCCTATTTATTTTATGTGCATGATTGTATCGGTACTTAATAAACTTCATATTATATTAACTGTTTTTTTATCAATTATTTTGGCCCCTATTTTATTTTTAGTCACCCCAGATTGGTCTGTATTGTTGGCAGGGGTTATTTCTGGAATTGTTTCTTACTTTTTTTTTATTCGGTAAAATATGTCAGACACTTATATTTATATTGCAATTGTCATTACAGCCATTGCCACTTATTTACCTAGGTTTTTAGGTGTTTTTTCATCAGATTTTGTCAATGAAGAAGGAAAGTTATTCAAATTTGTTTCGTGCATCTCTTATGGAATTTTAGCAGCTTTGATTGCGAGAATTTTTATTCACCCTGTTGGCGCTCTAGAACAGACATCTACTATGGTCAGACTTATAGCTGCTGGTCTTACAATAGTTGTGCTATTTCTTACTAAAAAGAATGTACTTTTTTCCTCTTTATTTGGTGTAATTTTATTTGGTATACTAAATTTATATTTTAATTAAATGATATTCGAAAATATTAAAGGTTTAGCGATCAGTGTTCACCCCCAAGGTAAAAGATTAGTCTCTATAAATATTTTACAATCTGCTATTGAGGAGCTTGTTAAAAAATTTGCATTTATAGATATTCAAGATTTAGAGCTTAAGCCGTTTCTCAGATTCTTTATTGCTGATGAATGCAATAAAGTTTTTGATAATAAAATTAAAGATTTATTTAAAAAAATATTAACAGACAGAAATTACGGTGCCTTCGTTGTTGGACCCGAAAAATTTAATACTGAGGTCACTGATGATAAATTTTTAGTAAAACTTTCAACAGCTTTTACTCATTTGGTAGGGCTTCCAAATTTTGATGCTATGACAGGAAAGTATTATGCCCGCTTTGAAGTTAAGCATGTAGACAGTAGCGATTCTTATTTGCGAAAAGCTTATAAGCGATTAGATTTGCACACGGATGGTACTTACGTGAAAGAAAAAACTGATTGGTTGTTAATGACTAAAATTAAAGAAAAAAATGTTCAAGGCGGAGAAAGCGTATTACTACATTTAGATGATTGGGAAGATTGTGATAAATTTTTCAATCATCCAGTTGGGCAAAGTGACTTTATTTGGGGATCTCCAAAAAGCAAAAACGTTGAATATAAAGTAACCCATCCCGTTTTTTTTAAAGATAGTTCGGGAAAAGCAATTATTTCATATATTGATCAATTTCCAGAACCACAAAATATGGAACAGGGATTATTCTTAAACAATCTTTCAGAGTCTTTGGAAAATAGTAAAAATAAAATAATTTTTAAACTCCCGCCTGGTTGCTCAATATTCTCTAATAATTACTTTTTACTGCATGGTCGACAACCTTTTGTTGAAAATAAAGAACTGCAAAGAGAACTGTTAAGGCAGCGTGGAGTTTTTTATAATTGAAAAAATTACTAATTATATTTTACTTATTTTTTCTTAATTCTATTAGTTATTCAACTGAAAACAGAACCGCTTACTTTGCAGGAGGATGTTTTTGGTGCATGGAAGCTGCCTTTGATAAGATAGAAGGAGTAGTTAGTGTTGTATCCGGTTATAGTGGCGGGAGTGTTGAAAATCCTACTTATGAGCAAGTTTTAAAAGGAAAAACCGGTCATATAGAGACTGTAAAAATTACTTATAATCCGGAGAAAATTACTTATTTAGATCTACTTAAGAACTTTTGGATCAATATTGATCCTTATGACGGTCAAGGTCAGTTTTGCGATCAAGGAAGAAGCTACGTTTCAGCAATATTTTTTCAAAATGATCAGGAAAGAAAATTAATAGATCAATCAATAGAACAAATGAAATCTTTAAATATTAAAAAAATAAAAACAAATTATTTGCAATATAAAAATTTTTATCCAGCTGAAGATTATCATCAAAAATATTATTTAAAAAATCCAACTCATTATTATTCCTATTATTTGGGTTGTGGACGATTGAGTAGATTGAAAGAACTTTGGAAATAAATAATTAAATAATCTTCCAGATCCCAGAAGCAGTTGCAATAATATTTTGAGCCTGAAATAATTCTGCTTTTACAAAAACTAAAGTTTTAGTTTTTTTAGTTATGTTAACTTTGCCAATTAAAATATCATTTTCTTTAGAGCTTCCTATAAACTTAATATCGAGAGAAATAGTAACGCATCTTTTGCCATCATTAATTACTTTATGAGCCGCTGATCCCATTCCGTTGTCCAAGATTGCAGCGATATAGCCTCCATGGCTTATCCCTGCTGAGTTTAGATTAAAATTTTGAACTTTAGATTGAAATTCAAAATTATTTTCAGAAATTTTTTTAAATTCAATTCCACCGATATGTTTGATGAAACCTTTTTTACTTACTTGATTATTAGATGAATCATTCATGTTTAGTTAATTTTTCTTCTACAAATTTTAATGCAATGCCATTGTTACAATATCTTTTTTTAGTAGGCTCGGGACCATCGTCAAATAAATGACCATGATGGCCATCGCAACTAGCACAATGATATTCTGTTCTTGGATATATTAATTTATAATCAGTAGTAGTTTCAAAAACATTTGGATAAGTATCAAAAAAAGATGGCCAGCCAGTACCACTATCAAATTTCATTTTTGAGCTAAATAATTTCGCATTACATCCTTTGCAATAATAATTACCTTCTCTTTTTTCATCATTCAGATTGTTGGTAAAAGCCCTTTCAGTTCCTTCTTTTCTAAGAACTTTATACTCGCTACCTGATAAAATTTTTTGCCACTCAGCGTCAGTCTTAATCATCTTCTTTTTTGCTATTATATTTTTATATTTAAAACAGAATTTAATAACATTATAGAAAGTAAACTTTTCAACAATGGTCGTTTATTCATAAAATTCTTTAAATGCCAATACTACTCTAGATTGTAATAATGATCCTAACTGATTGCGTTTTAATAATTTTTATAATCTAATCATTTTTTAACAAATTTAAAAAAAAGGGTCATTATGTTTAAAAAATTGTCAGCAGTATTAGCTGCTTTCTTACTAACTATAAGCACATCACAGTCGGCTGAATTTATTAATATTTTAACTGGAGGAACATCTGGAGTTTACTATCCATTGGGCGTTGGTCTTCAAAAAATTTATGGCGATAAAATAAAAGATGCAAAAGTTCAAGTTCAAGCTACAAAAGCATCTGTTGAAAATCTAAATCTTCTACAAGAAGGAAAAGGAGAAATAGCTTTCGTTCTTGGTGACTCTGTTAAATTTGCATGGGAAGGCAATGAAGATGCCGGATTTAAAACTAAATTAGATAAATTGAGAATTATAGGAGCTATTTATCCAAATTACGTTCAGATCGTAGCTTCTAAAGGATCAAATATTAAAACATTAGCAGACCTTAAAGGCAAAGGACTTTCTGTTGGAGCTCCAAAATCTGGAACTGAATTAAATACCCGAGCAATTCTTGCTGCGGCGGGAATGACTTATAAAGATTTAGGAAAAGTTGAATATTTACCTTTTGCTGAATCTGTAGATTTAATTAAAAATAGACAATTAGATGCAACTTTACAATCCGCTGGACTTGGTGTTGCAGCTCTTAAAGATTTATCAACTGCTTTAGATATTACAGTAGTTGCTGTGCCGGCTGATGTTGTTAAAAAAATAGGAGCACCGTATTTAGCTGCTAAAATTCCAGCAAATACTTATAAAGGTCAAACACAAGAAGTTAGTACCGCAGCAATTGTAAATTATTTAGTTACACGTAAAGATGTTTCTGATGAAACAGCTTATCAAATGACAAAATTATTTTACGAAAGCTTACCAGATTTAGTATCTTCGCATGTAGCAGCTAAAGATATTAATGTAAAAGATGCACCAAAAAATCCTCCAGTGCCATTACATCCTGGTGCAGCAAGATATTACAAAGAAAAAGGACTAATTAAATAATTTTATTTAGCAAGTTTTATTAAGCTTCATTAATAAAATTATGAGCGAATTAAACGGAACCAAGGCAGCCGATCAACAAACGGCTGTCTTGGCGGACGCAATCATTGAAGATTATCCAAAGACGATAGAGGGAACAATACTATTTAGTATCGCAATATTATTTTCGACTTTTCAATTATTAACAGCAGCTCATATTATTGATTTGTCCAGTCAAGTAGTTAGAGCCATGCATGTTGGTTTTTTAGGTTTAATCGGACTTCCTTTAATCAGTGCTTTAAAAAATTATAATTTTATTTCAAGAACTTTTTCGTGGATATTAGGAATTTTAAGTTTTGCAGTGGCCGTTTATCAGATGGTTGAATATAAGGCTTTAATTATAAGAGCAGGTGATCCTACGACAATGGATGTTATTGTTGGCGTTATAGCTTTAACAACACTTTTTGTTTCTAGCTGGATTTTAATGGGAAGTTCTTTGCCAATTATGTCAGGTTTCTTCTTAATATATTGCTTATTTGGTAATTATTTGCCGGGGATTTTTCAACATAGAGGCTATGATTTTAAACAGATTATAGAACAGATGGCTTATGGAACAGAAGGGATCTACGGAGTTCCAATCTATGTTTCATCAACCTATATTTTTTTATTTATTTTATTCGGTTCATTTTTAGAGCGTGCAGGAATGATTAAATTATTCAATGATGTTTCCATGGGTTTAGTTGGTCACATGACAGGAGGACCTGCAAAAGTTGCAGTTATATCTTCAGGAATGATGGGAACAATTTCAGGATCTGGAATTGCAAATGTTGTAACGGTTGGACAGTTCACAATTCCTTTAATGAAAAAGTTTGGTTACAAAGCTGCCTTTGCAGGTGGAGTTGAATCTACAGCCTCTATGGGTGGACAAATAATGCCACCAGTAATGGGAGCGGTTGCCTTTATTATGGCTGAAAGTTTAGGAATTAAATATTCAGAAGTGTGTATTGCCGCAATATTTCCAGCTTTGTTTTATTATGGATCTGCATTCTGGATGGTTCATTTGGAAGCAAGTAAAAATAATTTAGTAGGTCTTCCAAAAGATCAATTACCCTCGGCTTTGAAGGCTTTGAAAGAAAAATGGTATCTTATTTTACCGCTTGCTGTACTTATTTATCTTCTTTTTTCTGGTTACACACCTTTATACGCAGGATTTATTGGTTTAATTTTAACTACTTTTTTAATTTTGGGAAGCTCTATTGCTTTAGGTTTTTCATCTAGAACAATTAGATTTATTTTTTGGATAGCGCTTGGATTTGTCGCCTCTGCTTTTTTTAAATTAGGAGCAAACATTATTGTTGCAACTTTATTTATATTGTTAGTTTGGAATTTCTTTATTAAAGGCGGAAAGAAAACATTATTAGATTGTAGAGACTCTTTAGCTGATGGCGCTAAAACTGCTTTGCCAGTTGGTCTTGCTTGCGCCATTGTTGGAATTATTATTGGCGCATTAACATTAACTGGAATTGCAAGCACTATTGGTCAGCTTATTATTGAGATTGGTAAAAATAGTTTGTTCTTATCTTTAGTTCTCACGATGATTGTTTGTATAATTGTAGGTACAGGAATTCCAACTATTCCAACTTACATCATTACAGCTGCAATTGCAGGTCCTGCGCTTTTTAAATTAGGGATTCCACTTTTGGTAAGTCATATGTTTGTATTTTATTTTGGAATTCTAGCTGATCTAACGCCACCGGTAGCACTTGCGTGTATGGCAGCAGCTCCTATAGCGCGAGAGAGCGGAGATAAAATTGCAAATGAATCTATGAAAATTGCTGCAGCAGGTTTTGTTATTCCATTTATGGCTGTTTATAGTCCAGAATTGATGTTGCAAAATGCTTCAGAAAAAAGCTTAGATATGTTCACTTTGTCCGTAATTTATATTTGCATTAAAGTGACATTAGCAATTGTATTTTGGGGCCTTGCTGTTATTGGACATTTTAAGGTTAGACTGAACTGGACTGAAAGATTTTTAGGGGTCATAGCTGCAGCCTTATTTGTTCCAGCAAATCCATGGATGGACAAAACAGGATTTATTTTAGTAATAATTATTACTTTTTTAATTTGGTATAGAATAAAAAATATATCAAAAATAAATTCATGAGCCTATGCGTTCTTACCGGAACTAAAGTTACAACTTTTGCAATATCGTTTTTTACCCTTGTCTGGACTCACTCCGTTGAGAAAGTGGAATGGCAAGAAGATTGGAAAATTATCAATTCTAAACTTAAAATTGTTGAAGCTAGAATTAAAGGATCTGGAGCTGGAATGGAACCGCCTGCCAATGCAAAATTAATTAAAGGTTGGTGGGTCTATAAACCAAAAGTTAGCGCCAAAGATGAAGTAATTTTAGCTACATCTGAAACTAATATTAAAAATTGGAATATCTGTTTTGATGGTAAGTGTCAGGAACTTCCAAAAAATGAAAATAAACCGTTGAAGTTATACGCTTGCGATAGTAAATAAATCTCAATCTTATTCATGAGCAAAATTAATTCTTTCAAATCTAAAAAAACAATTAAAGTTAATGGAAAAGATTATGTTATTTATAGCTTAACCGAGGCTGAAAAGAGTGGTCTTAAAGATATAAGCAAACTTCCAAAGTCTCTTAAAGTTTTATTAGAAAATTTACTTCGTTACGAAGATGATAGCACGGTAGATAAAAATCAAATTAATGCCATTCATAGTTGGTTAAAAACAAAAACTTCAGATACTGAAATTGCATATAGACCCGCTCGAGTTCTAATGCAGGACTACACCGGAATTCCAGCAGTTGCAGATTTAGCTGCAATGCGCGATGCGGTTAAAGCAAAAAATAAAGACCCAAAAAAAATTAATCCATTATCGCAAGTAGATTTAGTCATCGATCACTCGGTGATGGTTGATAATTATGCTAATAAAGATTCATTTGATTTAAACGTTGAAAAAGAATTTTCAAGAAATGGTGAGAGATATTCATTTTTAAAATGGGGTCAGCAAGCATTTAATAATTTTAAAGTGGTCCCGCCAGGAACAGGAATTTGTCATCAAGTAAATTTAGAATATTTATCCAAAGTAGTTTGGTCTTCTGAAGCAAACGGAGAATTAACCCTTTATCCAGATACTTTAGTAGGCACTGACAGTCACACAACAATGGTCAATGGTCTTTCGGTTCTTGGTTGGGGAGTTGGCGGAATTGAAGCTGAAGCTGTAATGTTAGGCCAACCTATTTCAATGTTAATTCCAGAAGTTGTTGGGTTTGAAGTTACAGGGAAATTACCAGAAGGCACAACTGCAACAGATTTAGTTTTAACTGTTACGCAAATGTTAAGAAAAAAAGGGGTGGTTGGAAAATTTGTAGAATTTTATGGGGAAGGTTTAAAAAATTTATCTCTTGCAGACAGAGCAACCATTGCAAATATGGCGCCAGAATATGGAGCGACATGTGGATTTTTCCCAATTGATGAAGAGACGTTAAAATATTTAGAATTTACTGGAAGAGATAAAGACTTAATTAAGCTTATAGAAGTTTATGCAAAAGAGCAGGGACTATGGACAAGTTCAGGCATGGTATTTACGGATACTTTAAGTTTAGATGTAAGCACAGTAGTTCCAACAATTGCAGGTCCAAAACGTCCACAAGATAAAGTTTTATTAACGGATGCTGCAAAAGATTTTGATAAAAACTTTAAAGAGACAATCAAAAGAACAGCTTTAAAAGAATATGCCGTTGAAAATGCAAATTATAAATTAAAAGATGGGAATATTGTAATTGCTGCAATCACGTCTTGTACAAACACTTCTAACCCTAGCGTGTTAATTGCCGCAGGACTTCTTGCTAAAAAAGCAATTGAAAAAGGATTATCGTCTAAGCCTTGGGTTAAAACTTCACTGGCACCAGGTTCTAAAGTTGTCACAGACTATTTAGAAAAAGCAGGACTCGATACTTATCTTAATCAGTTAGGTTTTAATTTAGTTGGTTATGGTTGCACAACTTGCATTGGAAATTCTGGACCGTTGAACGATAATATTAACAATGCAATTACAAAAGGTGAATTGTACGTAGCATCAATTCTTTCAGGAAATAGAAACTTTGAAGGACGAGTACATCCGCAAGTTAAAGCAAATTACTTAGCATCACCTCCACTTGTTGTAGCTTACGCTATTGCAGGTTCAATGACGTTTGATCTTTATAAAGATTCACTTGGTAAAGATAAAAATGGTAAAGACATATTCCTAAAAGATATTTGGCCATCCAATAAAGAGATTGCAGATACAATTTTAACTTCAATCACAGCACAGATGTATAGATCAAGGTACGATAACGTGTCAGAAGGTCCTACTAGCTGGCAGAAAATTAAAACAGTTGCGAGCAGTATTTATGATTGGGATCAAAAATCAACTTATGTTAAACGACCCCCATTCTTTGAAAACTTACCTGATAAGCCAGAAGGATTTAAAGAAATTAAAAATGCAAGACCTCTTCTTATTTTAGCAGATTCAATAACAACGGATCATATTTCTCCAGCAGGATCTATTCAAAAGTCTGGACCCACAGGCGATTATTTTATGCATCATCAAGTGTTGCAAAAAGATTTCAATTCTTATGGAGCAAGAAGAGGAAATCATGAAGTGATGATGCGAGGAACATTTGCAAATATTAGAATTAAAAATGAAATGGCACCAGGTACAGAGGGTGGAGTTACAATGCTTTACCCCGATAAAAAAGTAATGCCAGTATTTGATGCTTCTATGGAATATCAAAAAAGAAAAGTAGATCTTGTTGTAATTGCAGGAAAAGAATATGGAACAGGATCATCACGTGACTGGGCAGCAAAAGGTACAAAACTTTTAGGAGTCAAAGCTGTTATCGCAGAAAGTTTTGAGCGAATTCATAGATCCAACCTGGTTGGTATGGGAATTTTACCTCTTCAATTTAAAGAAGGGTTTTCTAGAAAAACTTTAAATCTAAAAGGATCTGAAATTATAAACATTTTAAATGTTGAAAAAGGTTTAAAACCAAGAGAAGAAGTTACGGTTGAATTCTTATACGAAGATGGAAGTTCTAAGAAAATAAATGTCCTTTCTAGAATCGATACTGATAATGAAACTGAATACTACAAACACGGCGGCATTCTTCAGTACGTTCTAAGAAACATGGCTTAGATTATCCACATACACTCTTAAAAGTAGAAAATTTGATTCAAAATGGAATCAAAAGGGAATCAAAACGAGAACATTCATCTGATTTTGCTGTTATTTTATGTGGGTAACTTAGTCCTAAATCCAGGGATT
>Ga0214921_10005236_pt1 | contig 18464 bp, 23 predicted proteins | sample LL1505_MetaG_FD_177992 | JGI IMG/M metagenome (GOLD analysis project Ga0214921, IMG submission 177992) | Freshwater microbial communities from Lake Lanier, Atlanta, Georgia, United States - LL-1505 | ecosystem: Environmental > Aquatic > Freshwater > Lake | place: USA: Georgia | collected... | reverse complement strand
CCACCGGGATGGGGGTGGCAGCAGGCTGCCCCCAGCGGGCAAGAACGGCGCGGGCGTAGTCAAGGGCGCCTATGTTCAAGCTGACACGGAATATGCCAGGCTTGACTTGGCCGCCAGTTGCATCACTGCAGACTTTGGCTGCGTAGCTGAACTCATCCAGCATTGTTTCGGGCATTAGTTTTAGTAGCTCTTCATCCGTCGGCAGCACCGGCTCGGGCTGGGCTAGGGAGGCGCGGGCGCGGGTCACAATGTCAGCGGCTGCATGGCCGAAGTCGTTGAAGTCAAAGTCTGCCGTGGCATCCCAGGCTTCAACCAGCTCAGCACACAGGGCGCGGAAGTCAGTCATTGGGCAATGCCTCCAGTGCGCGGCGGATGTAATACTCAGCTTCGGTTGTATCTAAAGTCTGTGCTGACCCACTCAACAGGTGCGAAAGCGCAGTGAGTGCCTGCTCCTTCAGGCTTGGCGGCTTGGGGCGGCGGGCACGGCGAAGATTATATCCACCCTTAATTCCAAGGGGTCCAAGCCACTTACAACACGCATCAAGCTCCTGGTCGGCGCCCCATTGGGCGGCGCAGGTGGCCATGTAATTGTCGCGGTTGACGTATTGAAGCTGCATCCACTCGGACGCCCACTGCTGCACCAGCTCCGGCGGTGGGGTGATTGGGTGTTGGTTAGTCATGAGATTTGCACGCGAAGGGCGCCGGGTTTGCGTTTAGGTACTGATTGGAAGGTTTCTTGAGATATTTTCCAGTGTACAGAATCTGGCGGGAGTTCTACTTCAAGGGTCCAAACTCTGTGGTTGCAATGTTTGCAACGTCGTTGCCTTAGGTGGGAATCAATGGTGTCAGCGCGAGATTGCATTACTTCGCCATTGCCACTTGTAAAAGATGTGTCACAGTTTGGGCAGTTCATCAAAACGCAGGCTCCTCATTTTGCGCAGTACGCGGCAGAAACTCAAACCGCTGCACGCTTAGCACATGCTTACTGCGCTTGTCGCCGGTGGTCTTATCGGCCCAGTCTTGGCGTTTAATGTTTCCTGTAACCATAATGCAGTCGCCTTTCTTGCAACGATCAACAACAACCTCAGCAGATTTACCCCATATTTCTACATCAATTGCGTTATTGATGTAATTGCCTTCTTTATCCTTGCCTTCAATAATGCCACCACCAAAATTAGCGACCATGCTGCCGCTATCAAATGAGCGCAGTTGTGGGTCTGAAATGATGCGAATGATGCCGGATGCGTAGAGGCTCATGGGTTCAAAGGAGTGATGTTGTTGGCGGCTTCAAAAGCCAAGACTTGTGCTAGGGGATAGCGAACGCGGGCGACACCAGCAGGGACGGCAATACGCGATAGCGTTATGTATTCAGGGCCGACACCACGGGCGCGTTGGTGTTTGATCGTTGCTGGCCGTAGTCCCCACCTAGCGGCCAGTTGTTCAGTTGTTAGATACGGTTCAATCATCAGCAAATGGATCAGATGCAGGTGGCACCAGTTCGGTTTCCTTTGCCAGCGCCAGCTTTAGCAGTTCTTGATACTGGTCATCGCTTAAGTCACCTTTGCGGGCTTCCATGCGGCCAGTAACCTCCGTCAACTTGGCAATGCTATCAGCCTTAGCAATAGCAGCCTTGCCAGCGGTAAAGATCTTGGCATCACCAGCAGGCGCTGCAGTTACGGTAACCGTCTCTACTGCCTGATCCATTTCATCGGTGCTGTAAACGCCTGACATGTCAGCAGGGAATGCCTTACGCAATGCCAGAGCTTCAGCGCACTTTGCAATCATCGCGGCTGGCATCTTGGACCACAAACCCTGGCCAGCGTTGTAGTCCGCAAAGCGAGCAACACCGACAAAAGGATGCGCAGCACCTTTGCGGTGCAAAACGGTCTTAGCTGCAGCCGGTGGCTTGCTGTTCAGCCACACATCAGCCCAGACGCCATCATCACCGCACCAATAGGTCTCAGACCCATCAAGCTGGCCAGTGCGTTCGGCAATGGCTCTTAAACCGTCAATGCCAGCCTGAATGGTCATCTTGCCGCCACGCTTAATGGCGTAGATCTGCTTGCTGAACGGATCAAGCCCCGTCCGCTGGCAGGCATAGGCAAACAGTCGCAACTCGTCGTTGCTGCAGCCTGGCGCAATAGTGGTGCTAATTAGCTGGGTTTGCTCTGGTGTCCAGAGCGCAAGGCTAGAAGTCATCGGAGGTAATGGTTTGGGTGGTTGAAAGCGCCCAGCCGGGCAGGCTCAGCGGTTGAAGGCCAGTGCTATAGCCAGGCCATTCGTTGATGGCACGGCAGTCGGCAATGGTTTGTAGGTTTTGACGGCGCAGCGCCTCACCAGCAGCCATGGCAGCAGCGTCCAATTGATAAACGCCTACGCCATATGGGTAAGATTTCTCAACTGCAATAAAAATAAAGCGCTCAGCATTGAGGCCAGCCATGTAATGGCAAGCCTGCTGATGGTACTTAAAATTAATTACGCTCTTAGCAAACCCAGTCGGGCTGGCGTCGATTGTGGTTTTAAGGTCCACAATGGTGGTGCCGTCATACCAGTCAGGGCGGCACTTACACCGCAAACCGGTAGCGGCATCAGCCCACCACAACGATTGCTCAGCCTCGCCAGCAGAAAGCAAGATGCCTGCCATCGGATGGTTGCGGACGGCATCGCTCATGGCTAATGCCAGTTCCATGTCGCCATTGGTTACAGCCTCAATGCCAGCAGCAGCAAGCTCTGCAGCTTGTTCCTTGCCAGCTTTGGTGGTGCGTGATGCGCACGTTGAGTAGCGTGCGCCCAATTCATACGGCTCCAGCACTGCGCAATGAACCAAGCTGCCAAGCCGCATCGCTGCAGTTGGCGTTGATGGCGGACGCTGCGGGTCCAGATACCGCTTCCAGTAGTGATACGGGCTAGCCGTAACCGCACTCAGATGGCTGGCGCTAATAGCAGGGTCAGCGTGGTACTCAGCGTTTGTAGTCATCCCTAAGTGCTCGGTGAAGATTTGATGCAGCGCCGTAAGTGGCGCCAAGCTCTGGCCATGCCTTGAACAACCGGTCACGGTTGGTCGGGTCAGCCTTGAGGCCAGCCGCTGCTAAAGCCTTGAAGAAACCGCCGCCATATTCGGCGGCAGTCATTAGTGTCCAGTGCTGTTCGATTGGGTTCATTTGTCGAGCTGGTGATATGCGTAGGGCTGAGGCGCGGTGCCGAAACTGCCGACAATGGCGCCAAATGTCGAGGCGACAATCAGGAATGAAAGGATGTTGGCCATGATTCTTGGGTTGGGTTGATGCGGCCTTGGCTGGCCGCTTGCGCATATCCTACACCATGGTCAACCCCTGTCAACACATACGCTGGACACGGCTGCGGCTGATGCCTAAATGCGTTGCAATCCGCTGTTGAGCCCAGCCCTGACGGCGTAGGCGGCGGATGCGTTGCTGTTGCGTTTGCGTCACCCACAGCAGGATGACAATCGGAAGAGTCAGCAAAACTGCCACCCATACAAGAATGCAGGTCATGATTCAGGTTGTAATGATTGGTTTGCTGGCCTTGCACCAGCTTGGTCTCGTCTGGGTTACGCGGTCGTTTGACTGTTCCCGCGGGAGGCTCCTTGTGGCTACTGCCGGGGTGCTTCCGTCCGCCCCATGCAACCATTATACACCCTAGTCAATAGTTGCTGCGCATCTGCCACGCTGCGAGCAACACCTGCAACACCACCAGCAGCCTGCACTGCGTCTAGCCACTGTCGCTGCTCTGGCCTGAGTCTGCCGGTTGCGGCCTTTACCTCAATGCTGGTGAACACGGCCACCTGAGTGCCGACCATATCCTGAGTAACGGTGCGAGTTGTCCAGCCGATCAGGTCGGCGCTGCCTTTGCAGAGGCCAAACTGCACCGGGCGGCCATTGGCGTCCTTGAGCGTGCCGGTGTTATTGCGAAACAGGCGGCACGTGCCAATACTGCACGCCAGGCGGATGTGTTGCTGGATTGTTTGCTCAGATGCCATGCCGCTTGGCTAGCCGTGCTTCATACACGCGCTCAGCCCAGCCCCGTTTATAGCCACGTTGTTGCGCTAGCTGGCGCAGGTCGTCGAGGCTTTGAGCGCTGCCTTGTTCGCGGCGCCTGGTCACGGCAAGCTCCTGAAGCTCACCATCCACCTGTTTCAGCTCACGGACCTCAGGGCTAAACCGGTGTCCGCATTCCGAGCACACCTGCGCAGCGCTGGCAGCAGTGGCAAAGCAACTAGGGCATACCTTGACCGATGGCGCCTGCTCGCGGTCGCGCTTAGGGATGCCGTCCAGCGTCCAGTCACGAGGCTCCAGGTGGTGGCCTAGCCGCAAGCTATTGCCAACATGGTCAAGTATCACCGCACGCTTGCCAGGTTGCGGGCGCAAACATCTACCAATCATCTGCAGATGCAACGCCACCGATGCGGTAGGCCGCAGCAGTATGCAACCACCGACTGAGGGCACGTCTACGCCTTCACCGATCAGGGCGCAGGATGTGAGGATGCGTATCCGTCCAGTCCCTAGCGCCTGCAGTAGGTCGCGCCGCTGCTCGCTGGTCATGGTGCCGTCGATACTTGCAGCAGCAATGCCAGCAGCCATGAACAATGCCGCTACCGCCTCAGCATGAGCCACACTGCAGCAGAACGCAATTGCGGTTTGGCCAGCTAGATGCTTGCGGTAATGGCCGATGCAGTCGCCCATGATCGTGCCGACACGCTGCTCAGCCTGCTTGGTGTCAAAATCACCCATGGTCTTGCGCAGGCCCGTGGCATTAAACCCCGGCGGCGCTAGCACGCGGGCAGTCGCCAGGAATCCTGCATCGGTCAATTCCGCTGCTGATGGGCCTTGCACCATGGCTTGGTAATGAGCGCCAAGCCCACGGCCATCACTGCGTATAGGTGTAGCCGTCACACCTAGCAAATGCGCCTTATGGAAATGAGCAACGACCTTGGCCCATGTGCCAGCCGTGGTGTGGTGCGCCTCATCGACCACTAAGAGCTGGAAAAAGTCCCTAGGCAACAGGTGCAGCCTACGGGCTAGCGTTTGCACGCTGGCGACCTGCACTGAATGAGACAGATCCATGCTGCGGTTAGCTTGGATGCGGCCATGCGGCACCGGCAGGCTGCGGCTGGCTTGATCCAGCAACTCCTGGCGGTGCACCAAAATGCAAACCCGATTGCCTTTCTTTGCCGCAGCCTGGGCAATATGGCTGAAGCACACGGTCTTGCCGCCGCCGGTCGGCAGCACCGCTAGTACTGAACGCTTGCCTAGTTGGTACTGCAGACGGATGTCGGTTATCAGTTGGTGCTGGTAGGGGCGTAGGTTCATCAATCCATCCCCTCTATATCAAGCAATTCTGTTTGGTCTGGAGTGCGCGTGTCCTCTACCGCGATCTCCATGTTCTTGATCGCCTGTTTGAAGTAGGATTCCTTGAGTTCGATACCTATGCCACGGCGGCCAAGCTGCACCGCTCCGTACACCTCGCTGCCTACTCCCATAAATGGGGTCAGCACAGTTTCACCAGGGTTGGACCGCAGGCAGATGGCGCGGTCAATCACGTCCAATTGCAGCGGGTGGACGTGTTTCTCATCATCAGGATCTTTGCCATCGCGGAACGGGAGCACCCGGCCCATGTTGATATCATCCCAAATTGACGAAGCGTAGCGGCGCCAGATCCAGTGGCTAAAGCGGTTTTCAGTTTGCTTGCCTTTCCATCCTTTGTACTTATGCAGATCTACCGGGATAGGGCATTCGCCAGCGTAGTGGTCTAGCCCGGTTGGATGCGCAACTGGAATAGTATTCTCGCCGCTACTCCGAAAGATCAACAAATAATCAGCACTTGCAACACCGGCATAGGCGCCATCATCAACAATTGTTTTATGCGCCAAGCTCTTTACCATCGTCCGATTGCGCACCCATAGCGGCTCTTTCCATATCGTATGGCGGGCCACAAAATTCCAACCGTGCTGTTGGTGCAACTCAATAATTTTGCCAGGCAAATCAATCAATGAATCCTTACCGCTGTTGCCGCTTGATATATCCGTGCAATGCACAGCAGTTAAGCGGCCAGGCAATGTCAAGCGATGCAGGTCTTTAACCACAAAGCCGTAATGATCCATAAATTGATCATAGTCTTTGCAGTTGCTAATATCGCGCTCGTTTGAGCTATAGACGTACAGCCCGGCGAATGGCGGCGAGTAGATCGAAAAGTGAACAGAAGCCGCCGGCAAGCTTTGCATTACCTCAATGCAGTCGCCGTTATAAATTGCATAGCGGTCAGTGATCATAGCCATGATGGAACCTCAATAGGAGTGGTGTTGTATTCTTTGCGCTGGATGTCCAGCGAGTGATTCATTTCGGCAACTAAGTTGCCAAACATTTGATCAGCCTGCAACCGCTTGCGGTGTAGGTTCTCCATGATCCGCCGCTCTCCTTCGGTGAGGATGATGTCAACGGTCACAGGATTTTTCTGTCCAAACCGCCAGCAGCGCCTAACAGATTGGTAGTACTGCTCAAAGCTATGGGACGGGAAATAAGTCACATGGCTGCAGATTTGAAAATTCAATCCCCATGCGCCGATCTTTGGCTTGGTGACCAATACTCGGGATCTGCCTTCGGCAAAGTCGATAAGCCTCCTCTCTTTGGTTTCATCCTTGTCTTTGCCTGACACCTGAACGGCGCCAGGGATTAGCTGTTCCAGCAAGTCGCCCTCTTCGTTCAGGTGGCACCACACCAGCGCCGGTTGACCAGTATCGGCAACCATGCTGGCCACTTGCTTGCAACGCTCAACAACGGTGCGCTTCTTTTCAGCGCGTTGCTCTCGCAGGTCTGTTGCTGGTATGGCAAACAACATCCCCTCTGGCACCGTCGCGGTTTCGATTAGGTGGTCAACCTCGCTCAATCCAGGCAAGACAAACCGGCCATCATCAAAACCAAGGTCTGATGGTTGACGGCACGCCCTGGCCCAGCTAGTAACCCACCTCCAGAACGGCTGCTCGGCGTGGCCCTTGAAACGCCATTTGGGCGCCTCGCCATACATCCGGCGGCTGGTCAAATTGTTCTGGTCGTTCTTGAAGAACCGGGCGAGCATGTCCATGTGGCCCATGTAGCCAAGGGCTTCAGAGCTGGTGCCTAGCTCTATGAAATCGTTAGGCGCAGCAGTGGCGGTGGCTAGCAACCGATAGGGAACCTTGCGCATGAAATCGGTGATCTCATTGCGGCGGGCGCCATCAAAACTCTTAAGTATGCTGCTCTCATCGCACACCACCCCGGCAAAGTCTGCTGGCTTGAAATGCTCAAGTCGCTCGTAATTGGTAATCACGATGCGGCCCGACACGGTGCCATCGCTGCTGCGGCGACACTCGATGCCGAACTTTTCACCCTCGCGGATGGTCTGCGCAGCAACAGCCAACGGCGTCAAGATCAGCACCGGCTTACCAGTGTGGCGCGCCACGTTCTCAGCCCATGTGAGCTGCATAGCGGTTTTGCCTAGCCCGCAGTCGGCGAAGATCGCAGCGCGACCCTTGCGCACAGCCCAATCAACCAGCGATTGCTGAAAGTCAAAAAGCTGGTCGGGCATGAACACCGGATCAAACCCGTGCGTTGCGCCCTCGTGTGTCTTTTGGTCAAGGAAGTCTTTGTAGGTCACAGGTCAATCACCGCATCGGCGGCAGCATCCTCGCGGCTGATCGGCGTTGGCGGCGTGTACGGCTCAGTGGCCAGCCTAAACACTCCTTGCAAGGTGGTAACAGCGCTGCGCAGTAGCTCGATGTCATTACCTACTGAGTAAATGCCAATGTCCAGATCGCGCATTTGGGTTAAATAGGCCTCGCTGGCTTCACGCGCCATTGTGTTTTTTAGAAACGCTTGCAACGATTCGGCGGACTGCTGAAGGTTCATCAGCTTTAGCCGGTAGTCGCGGGCATCCTGCTGGATTTGGTAGGCGCGGCGCTCGGCTTCCAACTCTGCCTCGGACTTCTTTGGCGGGGCCGGCCTTTGGGACGCCCGTGGGGCTGCGGCAGCCTGCTGGCGCTCAGGAGATGCGGGGCGCTGGTTGACGGTGAGTGCTTCTTGCTTGGCCTCGTCTAAGTCACGATCTTCACGGGCTTTGAGCTGCTTGAGCCCTTCACGCTCAGCGAAGTATTGGCGGGAGACGGGCTCAGTAGGCGGGACCGGCTCACCCTTGCGAATGCGCTTGTCTGGCGGGATGGTTTCCCAGGCTGCCTCCCATGCTGCGATCACGTCGGACTGATTGGCAGCGAACGGGGGCTCCATGTCGAAGCTGGTTTCGTTGCTGGCTTGATTTAGCGCGGGAGGCTGCCAATCGGTGACGCGCCGCATAAGGCTTGCGTAGGGCCGCAGCTGGCTGACGCTGGTGGGCAGTGGCAATGGCAGTTGATCGCGTTGAGCGCGGCGCTCGTTCTCTTCGGCAAAGCAGCCGTAAAGAACAGACCACATAATCAGCGCGTTGGCTGTGTGGTCTGACATTTCAGCGTCCGACCCGTTAAGCCTGAAGCCACGACGCTTAAGCCAGTCAGGCCAGCCACGCGCCTTGTCAACATCGGACCAAACAGTGTCACGGGTGAAATCCCCGCTCCACTTCATGCGGCTCAATTCGCCACCCAGCAGCAGGTTGGATCGCCACTCCAAATCTAGAAGTAGCTCAATGTTTTGAACGCCAATGGCGCAGCGCTGCTCAGGCGCCATTGAATCGGAAAAGGATTGCAGCCCAAGGGGTGGGCCGACTTTGCGGATGTCTGACATAGTGAATGTGTTGTGTTGAGTTGCCGGCGACGAGAAGTGGCTTTCTCGTCGCCGGCGTTTTCCTGATCAGCTCAGCGCGTTCATGACTTGAGTGCCAATGAAGTCATCAGCAAGGCGGGTCACCGTTTCGGTCACTTGATCGATCTCGCCAGGTTCAGGCAAACGCTCTTGAATCACATGGATCCAGTCGGCGACCGCTTGCCTGACATGGCGCTCAAGCCCGTCCATCAGGCCTCGACCCGCTCAGTAGCAGGGCTCAGCACACGGCCAAGCTCAGCCAGCTTCTGGCCGCCTTCCGATGCGGCAAGGATCCCGGCAACGTCGCCGCCAGTAGCGCGGTAGGCGTCCATGGTCCTGACGTACTCATCACGCACCTTGGTTAGGCGAGTGGCGAATGCCTCAGTTGCAACGATGGCGTCGTTTTGGTTGACCATGCGAAGCTCACCGGACTCCTTGACGTGCTGGATCTTGAGGCCCAGAACCTGGTAGAGGATTTCGTTGATCTTGCGAAGGCCGCTCAAAACAGACCGCTCAGTGAGCTTGGGATCTTCACTGGCAGCAATAATCTCATTAATGGTGCCGCGCCTGCCGAGATACTCAAACAGGAACAGCACGTAGCCGGTGAGGTTGTAGGTGCCGCGGTTGGCAATGTACTCGCGGTTGCCGTTTTCAATGATCAGATCCTGAAGAGTGGTCTTGCTGTCATTAAGGCGAGAGGCAAGCTCATCGGGGGAAATGGCGATCCGCTGAAGAGGGGAAAGGCCAATTACGGGACGTGAAGGCATGGTCAAACCGCCGAAAGGCGGTGGCTGTGTTGAGCGCGGCAAACGTGTTGAACGTGCCGCTTGCGCAAATCATACAGGACGCGTTGCGGGAGCGCAACCCTTGCCAGCGTAGCAGCCGCTGCTACAGTGTGCAAGCACCTAGCCCAGCACCGTGCGCTTAAGCCATCCAACCCATATACGCTTGACGCCAGATCAGTTGCAGCGCCTTGACTCCTGGCGTGGTGATCGCATGAGCCGCGCTACTGCTATACGGCTTCTACTGGAGCAGTCGCTTGATCTGCACTTGCACGGCATCTTGCCATCTACTAAGCCATGAGCCTTGCCGAAGAGCTTGCACGCCTACCGGACGGTTGGGGTTACGTCGCAGTCGATGATAAAAAGCGCCCATACCAACAGGAATGGCAAAAGCATCCGCTAACCAAAGAAGCTTTAGCGCTTGAGTTAGCAAGCGGTCACGCCCGTGCCATTGGTGTTTGCTGCGGTGTGCCGTCCGGTGGCCTGCTATTCCTAGACCACGATGGTAAATCAGCCAGCACCATTCTCCGCGACTGGGGTTGTCCCATGTCGTCATTGCCTAAAAGCTGGGTGGTGACCAGTGGCCGCGATGGCAGGTTTCAAGTCATATACCGCGTGCCCGAAACCTATTGGGACAGCATCACAACTCGTAAATTCAAAACCGGCGTCACCGACTCCGAAGGCAAGCCAGAGCAAATTGAACTGCGCTGGAATGGCCTGCAATCCGTAGTAGCAGGTGCCCATCCATTGACCGGCGGCTACCACTGGGTTACAGGCTATGCGCCAGGTGATCTGGACATTGCCGAGGCTCCCTTATGCCTCATTGAGCGGATGCTGCGGCCAACGACTGCGCCTGCGCCAGTGCTTGCGCTTGCCGTAGATGCCAGCAACGACAGCGACCGCGCACGGTCATACCTCGCCGCACTAAGCGCCAGTCGTGCTGATGACTACGACGAATGGCTTGAAATCGGCATGGCCTTACACAGCCTTGGCGATGACAGCCTGCTAGATGACTGGGAACAATGGTCTGCGCAGTCAGGTAAGCACAAGCCCAGCGACTGCCAGCGCAAATGGCGCTCCTTTAAAAAGTCAGGTATCACTCTTGGCACCTTAGGCGAAAAGGCCAAACGCGATGGCTGGCAGGGTAAACACCGCGCTGTAAATGCTGTAAGCACGCATCAGCCACCAGCGGCACAGGCAGCGGCGCCAATCATGGGAAAGCCGCAGAAGCTAGAGACCGCTGAACTGTTGCAATTACTACGCAGCCAAGGCAAAGACATCCGCTTTAACACGTTCACCCAGCAAATTGAAATTAAAGGCAAGGTTATAGATGGCATCGACCGTTTCTACCTACAGCTAGCTGAACTGGGTTACAAGGTATCAAAGGAACTCGCCATTGACTGCCTAGTGCAGGTGGCAAATGAAAACCAATACGACCCAGTGCGGCTGTACCTAGATCACGTTGCAGATGCCGTCCCGCCTGGCTACATCGACCGTCTAGCGACCGCATACCTACGGCCAGTGGACCAAGCCATCGCAGAACCGACCATATACGACGAAATGCTTAAGCGCACCATTATTGGTGCAGTTGCGCGGGCTTTTGACCCAGGTTGTAAACACGACACCGCCTGCGTGCTAATGGGTGATCAAGGCGCTTATAAATCCAGCTTTTGGCAGTGCCTGGGCGGTCCGTTTTTTAGTGATGCCCTAGGCGATATTGCCACCAAGGATGATGTAATGGTGCTCCACCGCAGTTGGATTATGGAATGGGCGGAACTAGATCACATCACAAACCGCAAACACGCTGGGCAAGTTAAATCATTCCTATCTCAGGCTGTTGACTTAATGCGCGTGCCCTACGGCAAAGCAGTCGAGGCCTTCCCAAGACGTGGCATAATTGTTGGCACCACCAACAAAACTGCTGGGTTCTTGGTAGATGAAACCGGCAACCGTAGGTTCTGGGTAATACCAACAACTAAGACCCAAGTGGATCAAATCAATACCGCATCTTTACTGTTGGAACGTGATGCCATATGGTCCGCTGCAGTGCACGCCTATCGCAATAATCAGACCAATAGGTTACCGGCGCACATGGAAATACAGGTCACTAAAGAAAATGACACCTACCTAATTGACTCCCCATGGCGTCATGCAATCGAGCAATATCTAGCCAATAGGCGCTCAGTGGACATCGTTACATCTGAAGAGATTCTTACACATGGAATCAAGAAACCACTTGAGCGCCAGACCAGAGCGGACCAGATGCAGGTGGCATCCATTCTCAAGGATCTTAATTGGGTCAAGGTTCGAGAATCAACAGGTCGTCGCCGGTGGCATTACACACGGTTGGACGGACAGGACGGCTAAAAGCCAGTTGATGACTACGTTTTGGCCGTCCCAACCGCACGACCGACCTACCTAAGGTCTAGGAGTTGTCTAATACCCCCTACCCCCCCTCTTTTATCTATCCTTATAAGAGGTTAAGAGGTTAGGACGGTTAGGAGAAGCCCTGCGCTGCAACGTCTTTTGCCGTCCATACCTTGCAAAAAAGGTTAGCCGCCCTGACTGGCACTAGGATCTGGCCGTTACACCTGTTTCAATGCCTGAAATTAAGTTTCATGTTTCTGATGCTGAACTGTCAGAATTGAATGCCGCTGCCGCTGCCACTGGAACCAGCCGTGCGGCATTTATTCGTGACCGTGCCCTTGCAGGAATGACCACGATGGACTACAATGCGCTGGTGGCTGGGGCCGTGCGTCAAATGCATGGCGACATCCCACGCAGCAAAATTGAACACCTCGTTGCATATGTCATCAATCAAACAGCAACCAGTAGTCGAAAAGCTCCGTGCTCTATTGATCGAAGCGCTTGCAGTCGCGGCTGCAATTCGTGACAATGCCCAAGACGATCAGGAACCATTACCCGCTGACATAGCTGAATCGCTCACACCCATCGCATCCACAATCAATGAAGCTTGTAACGTCCCAGATCGAATTGCACAATGCATTGCGTCTGGTGGCGCGTGCAGTCGGTAACGGTCGCACTCATGCCATCACCGCTGGCGTCTTGCTACATGCTGCCGATGGCATATTGACCGTCACCGGCTACGACATGGAGCTAGGCATCACAACCGCCATCAGCGCCTCCGTAGAGGCCCATGGCGCTACCGTCGTGCCCCATCGGCTGCTGTCCGACATCATTGGCCGCTTAGACGCCTCTGAGGCCGTCTCGCTGGCCATCAGCGGCAATCGGCTGGCATTGGTATCGCTCAGCGGCTCCTACAGCCTCTCAGTGGCCGATGCGGATGATTTCCCAGCCTTGCCCGTGGTGGATGCTGCCAATGGCATTGCCATCGACCTCGTTGGCCCCTTGGCCGCCGTCATGCCAGCAGCCAGCACCGACGCCAGCAAGCAGTTACTGCAGGGCATTCACCTGGCCACTGGCCGCGTAGAAGCCACCGATGGCCACCGCCTAGCAATTTGCGCCATCGACTCAGACGCTGAGCTAAACGTGGTGCTGCCTGTGCGCTGCCTGCAGCAAGTCCGGCAACCGGCAACCATCGCCATCGACAAAGGCCAGGTGGGCATTGCCCTAGCCGATGGCACACAAATCACCAGCCGCACCCTAGACGGCACCTATCCCAATGTCCGGCAGTTGGTGCCTGCAGAATTTGCACATGCACTAACCGTTGATCGTCTGCAACTGCTGCACGCCTTAGAGCGTGTGGCTTTAATTGCCGTCAATCATCACTCAATTGTTAAATTATCAACCGCAACTAAAATCCTTGAAATCACAGCCGAAGCCGATGCCAACAGCGGCGCCGAATCCCTTGTAACCACTGGCACCTTACCCGATCTCGCCATTAACGTTCATTACCTAATCGACGGCCTAAAAACCATGGGCGCTAAGTCGGTTATCCTATCCGCCAACACCGCAACCGCACCCGTTACCTTGACGCCTGATGGCATAAGTAGCCATACTTACCTCATAATGCCTGTTCAAGTCAGAAGCTAATGGCCAAAAAGTGCACAAACACAGAAGCAGATCAGCGGGTAAACGCCGTCTACGATCTGCTTTTGCGTGCACATAGTAGAACTCAAATTATTCGATTTGCTTCGGAATCTTGGGGCGTAGGTGATCGCCAAACTGAACATTATATGGCGCGTGCGCGTCAATTAATGGCGCTTGATGCTGAACTTGAACGCCCGCAATGGTTGACTGCTGCTATTGCACGTCTTCAAGATTACGAACGCAAAGCACGTGAAAAAGGCAACTTAGGTATTGCAATTAAAGCCTTAGAAGACCAAGCCAAGCTATTGCAGTTTCCAATGACATGACACTTTTGGCTGGCATTTGCGAGCCCGGCAGGTTGCTGGCGTTCATGGATGACCGCAAGCCGGAGTTGGCTGATCGTGTTGCCAGTCTTTATGACACCCTGACCGATCCGCAACGTCAAGTATGGGATAGCGACAGCCGGTTCAAGCTGCTGTGCTCTGGTCGCCGATTTGGCAAAACCTATCTCTGCATTGCGCGGTTGATTACATGGGCAGCGTCCAAGCCCAACAGCTTGAATTGGTATGTCACCGCCAACTACCGCATGGCAAAGCAGATTGCATGGCGGCAGCTAAAAAACATGGTGCCGCCTGAAATCTGCGTCAAACGCAATGAAACTGATCTGCTGATTGAATTATCAAACGGCAGCATTATTTCACTTAAGGGCGCTGAAAATGCAGACAGCCTGCGTGGCGTTAGCTTGTCCAGCCTGGTAATTGATGAGGCTGCTTATGTCAAGCGCGAGGCATGGGAAATGGTGCTACGCCCTGCATTGTCAGACCAAGGTGGCCCGGCATGGTTCATCACCACACCTGCTGGCCTCAACTGGTTTCATGATCTATGGGAACAAGCGCAAGAGGAAGATGATTGGAGCACCTACAGCTACACCACCATCCAAGGCGGTAACGTACCAGCCGAGGAAGTTGAAGCGGCACGCCGTATCCTTGATGACCGCACCTTCCGCCAGGAATACCTCGCCAGCTTTGAAACGCTATCTGGCCGCGTCTATCCCGACTTTAGCGATGAGAACATTACCGATACTGTTAAGGACACGGGCGGCCCGATTCTATGGGGCACTGATTTTAACGTCAGTGTGTTAGCTGGTGTACTTGGCAGCCGTGTTGGCGATATGCTCCATATCTGGGATGAAGTAAGCGTTACGCAGACCAACACCGATGAAGTATGCGCCATGCTGAAGGCACGGTTTGCAGATCGCAAAGTCGTTGCATACCCTGACCCAACTGGTTCTGCCCGTAAGACATCATCTGCCGGCCGCACTGATCATGAGATCATCCGGCAGCATGGCTTCAGTTGTTACAGCCCAAGGGCGCCATGGGCAGTGAAAGATAAGATCAACGCAACCAATAGCATGATCCGCACCGCTAGCGGTCAGATCCGGTTATTTGTTCATCCACGTTGCAAGAACACCATCAAGGCGCTCAAAAACGTAACCTACAAGCAAGGCGCTGATGATTACATAATCGACAAGGCAGCCGGCATTGAACACTGGACTGATGGCCTTGGCTACCTAGTACTAGGCGATTTCAACCCGCTTTACGAACGCGCCGGCAAAGGTACCGGGATCCGCGTGTATTAAGATGGTGGTGCAGCAGTCCGTGGCACAGGGGTTAGATTGTATTGACACCATAAGCCGCTGCAATGTATAGCCTGCCGTCTGCATATGATTTCCAAGCGGCAAGCAGGCGCGTTGCTGCAGTCAATGATCCCAACGGCGCATGGTACTCACAGCAGTCGCATTGGATCCTGATCGAGGATCTCATGCAAGGCACCTACGGGATGCGGCGCAAGCATCGCCGTTACCTACCGCAGGAGCCTAGGGAGCAAGATGAGTCCTACGACAACCGCCTAGCGCGTAGTGTGGTCCCGCCGTACTACCAACGCCTTGAACGGATGCTGGCCGGGATGCTAACCCGTAAGCCGGTGCGGTTGGAGGATACCAGTGACATCATTATGGAGCAACTATTCGATGTCGATATGCAGGGGAATGATTTGAATGTGTTCACATATGAAACCACACGTAAAATGGTCCGTTATGGTCACATCGGCGTTTTAGTTGATGCGCCCAAAGACACTGGCCGCCCCTACTGGGTTACATACACACCACGCGACATTCTCGGCTGGCGCACTGAAGGCAATGATTTAATCCAGTTAAGGCTACAAGAAACAATTGTCGTGCCTGATGGTGAGTACGGCGAGAAAACAATCGAACAGGTGCGAGTGCTAACACCTGGCGCATATGAACTGCATCAGCGTGATGAAAAGAGCAGTTGGAAGATTGTAGATGAAGGCAACACAAGCCTAGATGAGATTCCATTTAGCATTGCATATGCCAACCGCGTTGGTTTTATGGAATCAAGGCCACCATTGGAAGATATTGCAGAGCTAAACCTTAAGACTTATCAAATCCAGTCAGACCTAGACAACCAGCTCCATATCTCAGCGGTGCCGATGCTGGCCTTCTATGGCTTCCCATCAGCGGCGGAAGAGGTGTCAGCAGGCCCCGGCGAAGCAATTGCGTTCCCCGCTGAAGGCCGCGCCGAATACATTGAACCAGCAGGCCGCAGCTTTGATTTTCAATTCCGCAGGCTGGAGCAAATCGCATCACAAATCAATGAACTTGGCCTGTCGGCGGTGCTAGGCCAAAAGCTATCAGCCGAAACCGCTGCGGCTAAGACCATCGACCGCAGCCAAGGCGACAGCACCATGATGGTGATTGCGCAGAATATGCAAGATATGATCGACAACTGCCTGCAGTTTCATGCTCAATATCTCAACACACCACAGGCCGGTAGCTGCCTGATAAATCGTGATTTCCTTGGCGCAAGGCTTGACCCTACAGACGTAAGCAGTTTGCTCCAGCTCTATACAGCAGGCACCATCACGCAAGAAACACTGCTACAGCAACTGGCCGATGGCGAAGTGTTGGGCGATGACTTCGACGTGCAGCAGGAGATTGACGCTACGGCAAATGCTGGCCTATGACAACACCATCGGCGCTATACCGCAACGCAATTGACCTAAACCGTTACAGCAACAGTGTTGCTAAGCGTATTGTCAGCGCATATAACGACATCATTATCGATGCTGCAAATCAACTGCGCGTCATAAATGACTTAACGGCACCAGCCAAGGCTGCACGGTTGCGTGGCATCCTTGCGCAGCTTAAAGACTCACTAGCCACATGGGCAGGCGATAGCACGGTCACCACTGCAAGTGAACTGCAAGGCCTAGCTGAATTGCAGTCGGAATTTGTCACTGAGCAACTGCGTAAGGTGTTGCCAGCCGGTGCCCGTGATGCAGTAAACACCATTGAGATAAGCCCACAATTTGCGCAGTCTGTTGTTACAACTGATCCAACTCAGTTAAATGTGGTCACCCTAAGCGATGATCTATTTAAGGCAGCTTTTGGCTCACCACAAACCTATAGCCTGACCGCAGCGCAAGGCACGGCAATCACGTTGCCCAATGGCGAGGTGATAAACAAAGCATTTCGCGGTATTGCTGAATCACAGGCCGAGCAGTTTTCGCAGGTGGTACGTAATGGCCTGTTGACAGGTGAAACCACACCAGATGTAGCAAAGCGCCTAGTCGGCAGGCTTGAATTTGGCCAGGCAGGCAGCGTTAGGCAAATCGCCCTTGCGGGCGGTCAAGCTACTAAGGCCGCTAACCATCAGGTGATTTCACTGGTGCGCACCAGCATCAATCAAGTGGCAAATGAGGCAAGCCAACAGGTATATGAGGCCAACCAAGACATCACGCAGAAATATCGTTACGTCGCAACGCTTGACACTCGCACCAGCGCCATATGCCGTGCGCTTGACGGTCGTGAGTTTGAATACGGCAAAGGGCCTAAGCCACCGCAGCATTTTGGCTGCCGTTCAACCACAGTACCGGTCATCAACTATCAGGAGCTTGGCTTTGATGCACCGCCATCAGTTACCAAAGGCAAACGCGCCAGCATGGATGGGCCTGTGCCTGCAAACACCAGTTACGGCCAATGGTTGCAAGGCCAGCCGCGTGCGGTGCAAGATGAGGTATTAGGCAAGGCAAAGGCTGATTACTTTAATAAGCTTGCTGATCAGCATGGCGCCCGTGATGCCATCGCAAAGCTAGTCCGTGATGACGGGTCAGAGCTAACCTTGGATCAGTTGCGTAGTCGCTATGGCAAAGCCTAAGGACAAGGTCGCCAAGATAATGGGCGAATACAAGCGCGGCACATTAAATACCGGTAAGCCAGGCCCCGGCAAAGGCCCTAAGGTTAAAAGTCGCAAGCAAGCCATCGCAATTGCACTTAGCGAAGCTGGTAAGACCAAGAAGCCTAAGAAGGGCATGAAGTAATGGCTAAGAAGCCCGGCCTTGGGCGGATAAGGTAAAATGGTAATGTACTTTAGCCTGCGGCTAATTCATGTCTGAAGAAAATCAAACTCAGGAACCTGCGGTGACTGAGCAACTGCAACGCAGTGTCGAAGCATTAGAGCGCAAGAATCAAGAACTGATTGCCGAATTGCGGGCGGCCAAGAAATCACCGCAACTGCCAGATGGGGTGAACGTTGACGAATTGCTTGAATTTAAGCGCAAGGCCGAGCAGTCTCAACTGGAGCAGCAAGGCAACTACACCGAAGCCAGGCAGGCTTTGGAGCAGCAATACCGTGAGGCGACGACGCAAAAGGACCAGCGCATTAGCGAACTTGAAACCCGAGTTAAAGAACTAGAGCTAATAAGCCCTGCTGTCACGGCATTGGCTGAGATTGTTCACGACCCAGACCTAGTGCTCAAATCCAAACTGTCACCTGACCAGATTGAACGCGAAGCTGATGGCACTGTAGTG
>Ga0214921_10005235_pt1 | contig 18465 bp, 17 predicted proteins | sample LL1505_MetaG_FD_177992 | JGI IMG/M metagenome (GOLD analysis project Ga0214921, IMG submission 177992) | Freshwater microbial communities from Lake Lanier, Atlanta, Georgia, United States - LL-1505 | ecosystem: Environmental > Aquatic > Freshwater > Lake | place: USA: Georgia | collected... | reverse complement strand
ACCAAGGGCGCAAAGGTGGCATCAAACAAGACCACCCGGTCTTCGGCGTGGTTGATGATATAGATCAGCTGCTGCGCTTGCAGGCGCGGGTTGCAGGTGTGCATCACCATGCCGCTGCCAGACACCGCGTAGTAGGCCTCCAAGTGGCGGTGGTTGTTCCAGGCTATCGAGCCCACCGCGTCACCCGCCTCCAGACCCAGACCGCACAGCGCGTTGGCCAGCTTGCGCGCTCCGGCGGCGCACTCCGCGTAGGTGTAACGAAACAGCGGACCGTGGGTCTCACGCGAGACGACTTCAACATCACTGTATTGCGCTGCCGCGTGCTCAATCACGCTGGACAGCAACAAGGGCAGGCTCATCATCAGACCGGGTTGGCGCATGGCGGGTTCTTTCAAAATGGGGCTTCAAAGCGGGACGGGACGTCCTTGGCGCAGGCGGCTCCTGCGCAGTGCGCGCAATTATGCGCAGGCGAACCACAAGCCCTGAGTGGAGCAGGCAGAATCAGTCACGCTTGGGACACGCAAAGTCCTCCAGGCTGACCCAGCCGCCAATTTGACGGCTCGTCTCTATCCCCTCCTGGGCATCCGCCAAGGCAACATGAGGCGCACTGGCAGCGAGACCAGGCGCGGGATGCTCAGGGTTTCGTGCACGGCGGTGACCTCTTCACCCAGCAGGTCGGCGCGCAAGAGCGATCGCACGTAAAACGGCGTGTCCTCCAGGGTCTGGACGATGGACGCGCCGCTGCCCGCCTGGGTCCGCATGGTGCGGCCGATCTGCCACTTGGAACGCGCCAAAGTCTGGCGCGGCGGTGCGACAAAGGCGCTGGTTTGGCCGCCGGGCGTAAAGCGCTGGGCAACTACGCGGTCCGGACCGTGGCGAGGCCGCACGTCGTAGATGACAGTGGTATCGCCGTTGGCCATTTCGGCGCGGGCCCAGTCCCATTCGTTAAAGGCGCGGTCTACCGGCTCGTCGCCTTCGTTGCTGTCCAGATAGGCGTGGCCGCTCCAGCTCGATTGGGGGTTTTGCATCTCGACCGTCACCCGCGAACACGGGGCGATCGGACCCCAGCGGTGGAGGGCATCGGCGTCCAGCCCAGTGACAAAAGAGCTCAAGCCGACCGGGCGCACAGTCACGCGCCCGCGCACCCGCATGGGGATGGGCACGTTCACCTCATCAATGTCAATCACCAGCGACTGGCCGTTCCAGTGCAGCTGGCTGGGGCCGACCGAAAAGCGGTTTTGGCTGCGCTGGACGTGGCTGCGCCCGCGCTCGGTCATGGTCCAGCGCCGTCCTTGGGCGCCGTAGAGCGCTACATTGATTGCGCAAAAATGTTCCGGGTCCGCCACACCGCCACCCAAGCCACGTGCCAACGCGTAGTACGGAGAAAACACGCTGCCGACAAAGGCAATGATGGACAGGCCGTGCTGGCCGTCATCGCTCAGGGCGTCGACATACCACCAGAGATAACCACCCGGCGCGACCGGCTGGTCGAATCGAGGTGCGCCATCAGCGTCGCGGCCGCCAACCGACCCGACATCGCCGCCATGGGGACGCCCGGCCCCGGGTGCACGCTGCCCCCGGCCAAGTACAGGCCCGCCAGTTGGCTCTGAGCCGACGGCCGCGCAAAGGCCGACATCCAGCCGTGGGTCGCCCGGCCATACAAGGCCCCGCCCGTGCCCGGATACAGCCGGCCAAAGTCTTGCGGTGTGGTGCGCACCACTTGGTGCGGCTGGGCGTGCAGCGTCAGGCCACAGTGGCGCAGGAGCGCCAGGCTTCGGTGTTCGCATGCTTCTATCTCCGATGCTTGAAATGCGGGGCTGTCGCCGTCGGCCGGGGCATTGACCAGGGCCAGCATGCGCTCGGGGCCAGCCTCTTGGGCCAGTCCGTGGTCGTCGCGGTCTTGGGCGCACAGGTAGACCGTGCCCTGGCGCGGCAGGCGCCGTTTGGAAAATATATCGTCAAATTCGCTGCGGTAGTCGCAGTCAAAAAACACGTTGTGCCGCACCAGAGGAAAGCCACTGGCCTGTGCATGCATGGACCAGGTGACGGCCGACAGCGAGCGCTGCGCGACCGCGACGGGCGCAAACGCCTGCTGCGGGCCTGGGCCCAGCAGGCCTTGGGCCAGGGCGCCTGCGTCACCGTTAAACACCACCGCCTCTGCGGCCAGGCGCTCGCCGTTGGCCAGGCGTACGCCGCAGACGCGGCCGTTTGCGGTTTCGATCTGGCTGCAGGCCACGCCGTAGCGCATAGTCACGCCGCGCTGCTGCGCCAAGCCCGCCAGCGCCTGCGCCACCGCGTGCATGCCACCATGGACCGACCATACGCCGTCGAGTTCCACCTGCGCCACCAGCATCAGCGTGGCGGGGGCGGCCCACGGCGATGAGCCGCAATAGGTGGCGTAGCGGGCAAAGAGCTGCTGCAAGCGGGCGTCATGAAAATGCCGGCCCAGGCTCCTCCACAGGGTGGCAAAGGGGCCAAGCCCCATCAGGGTGCCCAGGCCGCGTGGCCCCAGGTCTTGCGCCATACTCAGGAGGCTGGGGCGTTGGCTGCGGATATAGGGTTGCTCCAGCGTTTGGTACAGCGCACGGGTCTGCTGACAGAACTGCCGAAACCTCCGCGCCTCGGCCGGGCTGCTGAAGGCCGCAATGGCATCGGCCGAGCGCTCAGTGTCGGCATGCAGGTCCAGGGTGGCGGGGCCATCGCGCCAGGCGTGGCGTGCCAGCACATGAATGGGCGAGAGTTGCACCAGGCTGTCTAGCGAGCTGCCAATCTCCTCCAGCATCTGCTCCAGCACCCAGCGCATGGTGAACACGGTAGGACCCGAATCCACGGCGGCACCGTCCACCACAATCTGGCGCATCTTGCCGCCCGGCGAAGCGCTGGCCTCTACCAAAGTCACCTCCAGGCCGCGGTGCGCCAGCAGCAAGGCGCTGACCAAGCCGCCAATCCCCGCGCCCACCACCACCACGCGTGGGGTGCGCAGGGCATCAGCCATAGTGGCGGCCTTTCCAGGTGCCCTGGATGCTGAGGGTGGCGAAACGCACAAACATCGACTCGGTGAAATACTGCTCACGGGTCGCCGCCTTGATGGCTTCCAGGTGCGGACCCGAGCGGGCATACGCGTCCATGGCGGCCACGCTGTCCCACAACGAAAACGTAGCTTGGCGCAGAAAGGGCGCCTCGCCCAAGCCGACCGCCAACTGGCACCCGGGGGCGACCTCCAGTGCCGTCTGCGACGCTGGGGCATGGCGCCAAAACGCGGGGGCTTTGCGCAACGCGATGGAGGCACGGGTAAGCGCGGCCACCGGACCGCTGCCGGGCGGCGCAACAGTGGACAGCAGCGATTCACCATCCCAGCTACCCCGGCAGGACCAGGCGCGCAACTTGACCACGCAAACCTCGGCCGCGCGTTCACGGTAGCCGTGCATGACGTCCGAATGGTCAATAAAGTCGTCTGCGGCGCCCAGGCTGCTGAACACCGCAAAAAGCCCCTGGCGCGAGGCACTGGGCCGCAGGCCAAAGCCGCCATCAAAGCCACTGCCCAGGACCTTGGAGAAACGCAATTGGGCCTGCGGGCGCAGTGACAGCGGCCCTTTGACGATGCGCGACCACCCCCACAGCCGGTGCAGGGGCGCAATATCTGCCAGAACAAGCACCGTCACCTGGTCACAAGGAACATCCATCAGTACCAGGTTCATGCACAAACGCTCCAAATAACAAGGGCCTTCACCGCGCAGAGCGAAGGCCCTATAGGAGCTTCCAGTTTAGGGTTTGACCAGAGCCTGCAACTCAGGGAAATCCTTGGCCATGGCCGCACCGTACAGCGGCTTGTAAGCGCCTTGGTGGCAGGTCGTGCAATTGACCTTGGCGACGTCGCCCTTGGGCCCGAGCCGGTGGGGCGGGAAGGTCTCGGTCAACGGCGCCATGTAGTCGTTGTTCAGGTCGCGGGCCATGCGGATGCCGTGCCAGGCGGTCACACGCTGAGGCCGCGATTCTTCCCAGGACTGGAAGTTGCGCGTGTTGTGGCAGTAGGTGCAGTTCACCCCCAACGATTCAGACATATGGACCATCAAACCGTAGGTATGTTCCGCTTGCTTGGTGGAGCTGCGGTTGGCGCCATCGCCCCGCAAAACCAGCGCGCTGTCACCATTGACGCGGATCGGTGCAGCATCCTTGAGGTAGGGCGTGAAGGGGTCAAAGGGCAAGGAGGTCAGTCCTACCGACTTGGACGCCAGGTTTTGACCTGCCAGATCGCCCATGACGCTGTTGTTGGCGTATTTGCGGTCTTTCGGAGCGAACCACACATTGGTAGGAATGTTGTTGCCGCGGTGGCAGGTGTAGCACGTGACACCGGTCTCCGCCACGTGGGCCTTCCAGTCCTGGTTCACACGCTGCGTCATCTGAATCATGCGACGCGCCACCACCTTGGTGTACTTCACGTCCTCGGCAAAGTTCTCCACGTTGTGGCAATAGGCACAACCGGCGTCCGGCGCCACCCACTGGGTTATGGACGCCATATGGCGGTTGAACTGCGCCACGCTCAGGTCGCCCAGCACCTGAACATTTTTGTAAATGTCTTTGGCCTTGGGTCCGTCGGCGCTAGCCGCCTCGAGAGCGACCGGCGCCTGGTTTAAGGACGCCTGTTTGAGCAGGGTGCGCGGGTTATAAACTTGTTCCATGCCCGTGCCGCGAAAGCCGGTTTGTACCGTCTCAATCGGCGGCCGTTCGCAGCCGCTCAACAACGCCGCAGCAGCGGGTACCAGTACGGCAAGCAAGAGTCTCAGGGATGTTTTCATGGTTTTGCTCCCAGGATGGCGGGGTCGAGCACGGTGGGGCTCGCCAACGGATAGGCTGGAGCCACATGGTGTTGGACCGACCAGAGGTACCAGTTGTCAACCACGGTGCCGGTGAGCAAGATGCCCACGCCACCAACCAGCGGGCAGAGCACCGCAAACCACCAGGCCCAGCGGTGAATGGATTCCATGGTGGCGTTGAAGCCCATGGTCCAACGCCAGAACAAGGCGGCACGCTCCGAGGCCGTGCCGCGGTCGACGATCTGCTCAATCTCACGCTCGCCGCCAAAGCGGCTCACCGCCAAAATGGTCGCTCCGTGCATGGCAAACAACAGCACCGAGCCATACAAAAACACGATCGACAGAGCGTGGAAGGGGTTGTAGAACAGGTTGCCGTGGCGCAGAGACAAGGCCGACACCCAGTCCAGGTGCGGGAAGATGCCAAAGGGTACCGCCTCAGACCAACTTCCCATCATGATCGGGCGGAACAATCCGCACACCAGGTACAGCCAAATGGCAGCCGCAAATGCCCAGGCCACATGGGTGCCCAGCCCCAGTTGGCGCGCGCGCCGGTAAGTGCGGACCCACCACAGCAGGATCGACACCGTCAACATAAAGCCCACGATCAGCCACCAACCGCCCTGGGCCAGTGGCGGAATGCCAAGACCAAAAGCAGGCGGCGGCGGCTCCAGAGCCAGCCAGAACAATTGGCGGATCAGTTCCAGCGGATTCCAGTCCACCGAGGCCAGCATGTTGAAGCCGATGATGTTGAACGCCAGCGTGCCAAACAGCACGGAGGCTACGCCGAGTGAGCCCAGGTACACCGGGCCGATCTGCGCGTTGCCGATGCGCCCGAGCAGATGCACCAGAAAAGGCGTTCCGGTGCGCTTGTCGTCGCCCCGCGGAAGCGCCACGCCGTCATGCAGCGGGCCAACCGGCTGCACCGAGGTGAATAGGTTTTGGTATTCAGCCATGTTTGTCTCCTTGGGTTCTTAGCTGCGCCAGATGGGCATGTTGAGCCACCAGCTCCACCATTCGGGCCACGCACCGGTCCAAAACGGTCCGCTGACCACAATGCACACAATGCCGAACCAGACTCCGGCCAAGGCCAGGAACAGGCCCAGGCGGTGAATGCCCAAGGTGCCGACCGAATAGCCAATCAGATCGCGGAAGAAAGTGTCTTCATGCTCCGGCGACTTGACGGTCTCACCTTTGCCGGGGTTGGTGGCGGACAGCACCAGACCGCCGTGCATGGACAAGGCCAACACGGTGGCGAAGAACAGGCTGGCGGCGATCATGTGCCAGGGGTTGTAGTGAAAGTGCAGGTACTGGTAGGCGGTGTTGCTGACCCAGTCCAGATGGCTGTAAATGCCATACGGGAACGCGTGGCCCCAGGCGCCCATCAGTACCGGACGAATCACCTGCAAGGACACATAGGCCAGGATCGCCATGCCAAAGGCCACGGGCACGTGCAGACCCATGCCCAACTTGCGGCAGATTTCGACCTCGCGCAGCGCCCAGGACACAAAAGCGCCGATCGCACACACCGTAATCAGCTGCCACAGGCCGCCTTCCATCATGGGTGCGAAGCGCAAGCCATAGGAAATGTCTGGCGGCGCAATATTGATTTGCCACGGATTCCAGGTGGGCCCCATGGCCGCGCCCCACATAATCATCATGGTGCCCGAGAGGGCAAAAAACAGGGTCGTGATTCCAAAGAATCCGACGTAAAAGGGTCCGACCCAAAAATCAAATAGGTCGCCCCCTACCAGGGTTCCACCGCGCACGCGGTACTTACGTTCAAAACTCAGCATGGACATAGTTGCATCCTCCGACCGAAATTCGGCCTAACGGGTCCCAGCGCGGTGAGGCTCAGTTAACTAGAAAAAGACAGACGCAGCGTTCAAAAATATGAGCGGCATGCGTCTGCCGGAGAAAAGACCGAAGTCTTTACTTTTGCGGCAAAGCCGCGTTTTGGGCAGCCTTCGCGGCCTTGACCGTGTCGGGATGCCAGCTGTTGATGTTGTAACGATCGCCACTGATCTGAATCAGATGAATCGTTGTCGACACAAACGCAATCAGCAAGCCGGTTAATACGACTGCCTTGCGAGGATCTATCACACGCCAAATGCGCCACATAAGAATTTCCTTTCGTTAACTCAATTGAGAAATTACGGTATAGACGGCAGATTTCACACCGACCCAAGTGGTCGCTGATCCCTCCGCTCCGGGCAGCCAAGTGCGCCAGTTCAAAGCCAGCAACTGTCCGACCACGGCAAGCGCCATGAACACGAAAAAAAGCAGCACGAATATCAGCCGATAACCATTGAGGTGGTTGTCAGAGATAAACGATGAATCACTTACGTTCGGTTGGGCCATAAATACCTCCAGTTAAGGTTCGGTTAGAACCAAGGACGCCATATCCACACGAGGCTGTGGGCGAAGAAAGCGCCAGCAGCCCACAGCAGGTAACCCTGGATGTAGTACTGGTGGAACTCTTGAGCTTCTTCGTCTGTCAGCCCTGAGGGGTTCGCTGCATCAGTCATAGTCAATGCCTCACTCAAAAAGCCTTGCGGCGACTTTCCGCACCGGTAAGGGTGCGGCTCGAACTGCTGTGGCACGAATGCCCCAGCAGGTTTGCCCCCGGACAAGCCGGGTGCATGCACAGGCCCTCAGGGGCTGGCGCACATTGCTTACGCATGTGCCTCAGCCCTTGATTGCCCGAACAACTCGGTAAAACGTTGCGCCTCAACCTGCGCCCGCCCGGTCTCCCGGGCATCGCGCTCGGCCTGGTCGCGCATGCGTTTGGCCGCAGAAATACGCACCAACACCGGTTGCTGCTCCAGCAGCTCTTGCATCCGGTGGTGGGCCTCGGGTTCCCAAGGAATCGTTGACTCGGTGGCCGCCCTGCCGGGGCTGGCCTCAATCTTGTCCATCTCGGTGCCCAGGGGCAGAATGTGAAACAGCGCATCAAACAGCGCGTTGCAAAACTCTTGGATGATGTAGGTAGCACCTGAGTAGCCCATGAACGGCGTACCGGTGTGGCGCCGGATGATGGGCAGCGGAAAACTCGCGGGGATGAAGCTGGTTTTCATCATGCCGCCACCGCCCACTTCGGCCAGGTAAATGCGTTCGTTGTAGCTGCCAAACAGCACCAGCGGGGTCTTCTCGGCCACCAGGCGCCGGACTTCGCCGTTGTCGGTTTTCGCGCCGGCCAAACGGGACACTGCAAAGTTGCAAGGCAGGCCCATCTCGTCTTCGAGAAAGTGGCGGATGCCACGGGTATAGGTCTCATTGGCCACCACACCAAAGTTGGCAGTGCCAAAAAAGTCTTGCGTCACCGAGCGCCACAGGTCCCAGATGGGTTTGATGGTGGTGTGCTTCTCGCGCTCGATAAAGGGCTCGGGGTCCAGCCCCAGCAACTCGCCCAAGGAACGCAAAAACTTGGTCGTGCTGTGCAGCCCGATCGGCGCCTGCAGGTACGGGCGCTCCAGCGCCTCGCACAGCATGCGGCCAAACTCGCGGTACATGCAGATGTTCACATCGGCCTCGACCAAACGGGACACATCGGCCAAGTGGCTGCCCAAGGGGAACACCATATTGATTTCAGCGCCAATGCCCTGCACCAGGCGCCGAATCTCGGCCAGATCGCTGGGCGAGTTGAAGGTGCCGTAGCTCGGACCAATGATATTGACGCGCGGCTTTTCGCCGGGCTTGCGGTCTTTGAAAGGCGTGCGCTGCGGCACCTCGCGCAGGCCATACTGCTGCCACAACCAGTACATCGCGCGGTTGGCGCATTGCCACTGGTCTTCGTCAATCGTGCGCGGCAAAAAGCGCTGAATATTGGTGCCCTCGGGCGTGACACCGCCGCCAATCATCTCGGCGATCGAACCGGTCACCACCACCGCCGGCAGGTCGGGGTCGAGCGCTGCATGGGCCCGGCGCATGGAGCCTTCGGTGCCTTCCCGTCCAAGCTGCTCTTCGGCCAGACCGGTCACCACAATCGGCAACTCATGCGGTGGCAGGGCATCGGTGTAATGCAACACCGACGTCACCGGCAGGTTCTCGCAACCGACCGGTCCGTCAATCACCACCTGCATACCCTTGATGGCCGTAAAGACGTACACGGCGCCCCAGTAGCCGCCGGCGCGATCGTGGTCGAGCACTAGCATGGCTGCTCCTTGGCAAACGGGCGGCGGGCGCTCATATCATGGCCTCCGCTTTGCGCTTCTTGGCTTGTTTTTCCAGCAAGCGCCGGGTTTCGGCCTTGAACTCGGGACGGTCTTGCGGTACGCCGTTGGCGCTTTCCCAGACGCCGGCGCTGTGGCCTGCGCCCGCACTGCCAAAAAACTCGCGCATTTGGTCAAAGCGCGCTTTGTTGCCCATCGCCGCATTGATCACCGTGGCCAGCGAACCGGCGCCTGCCGGGCCCATCAGCGGACGGGCCGAAATCAGGTTGGTGAAATAGAGCGCCGGAATGCTCAGCTCTTTGGCGGCCTGCACGATCGGCGTGGTGCCAATGGCCACATCCGGCTGCCATTCGTGCATGGCGGCCAAGTCGTTTTCCAGCGAAGCGCGGAACTGCACGTGAACACCGCGCGCCTCCAGCCATTCGCGGTCGGGGTCGCTCCAGACGGTTCGCGGGCAGGCCGTACCGACGTAGCGCAGGTCGGCGCCGCTTTCCACCAACAGGCGTCCCACCAGCAGCTCAGAGCCTTCGTAACCGCTCAGGGTGATGCGGCCCTTGATCGGCATCTTCGCCAGCCCGCCCTTGATGGCAGGCAGCATGATGTTTTTCACCGCATCGATCTGGGCCTGGGGCACGTTGGCTGCGTTGCCAATCGCCTGCAACCAGGCTTCGGTGCCATCGTGGCCCACCGGGGCCGAGCCGACCACGGATCGGCCTGCGGCCTCAAACTCGCGCACGCTGGCGGTGTAAAAGGGATGAATCGCCGCCACCGCGGTGCAGTCTAGCGCGGCGTACAACTCGCGCCACTCCCGGGTGGGCACCACCGGCCCTGCCGCCAGGCCCATGGGCTCGAGCATGCGGCCAATGATCACCGGGTCGGCCGGAAACATCTCGCCCAGCAGGGCAATGGTGGGCTTCTCGGCGCGGCCCGTGCGCGGGGCTTGCACCGGGCCGGCCATAATCTCTTCGCGGGCGTATTTCAGCATCGCGCCCGCAAGCACGTCCTTCGCCTCGGCGTGGGTGGGCACGCCAAAGCCCGGCACATCAATGCCAATAATGCGCACACCGTTAATGTCTTTGGGCAGCAACTGCAACGGTACGCCACTGGCGGTGGGCACGCACAGGTTGATGATCACAATCGCGTCGTACTTTTGCGGGTCGGCCTCTTGGTAGACGGCCTCGCGGATGTCTTCAAACAACTTGCCCGTGACCAGCGACTCGGAGTTGAAAGGCACATAGCCGACGCTGCGCCGCGCGCCATAGAAATGCGAGGTAAACGTCAGGCCATAGACGCAGCACGCAGAGCCCGACAAGATGGTGGCGGTGCGGCGCATCCGCAGGCCCACGCGCAGGGAACCAAAGGCCGGGCACATGCTTTGCGGCTGGTCATGCGGACCCGCATCGGGTTTGGCGGGGTAATCTTTCGCGTACTGCGCAAGGACTTCGGATTTGCCCGAAGCCTTGGCGGCCGCCAGCATTTTTTCGCCCCCGGCGTGGCACCCCATGCCATCGCCCTCGATCGCCGTGCTCTGCGCAGCGGCGGGGGCGGCAACGATTGGAATGGTCTTGTTCATGGGGCTGGTGCTCCGCTCAGACTTCGTCGTACACGACTTCAAGCGTGGGCTTGCTGGTGTCGGTCTTGCCGCACATGTCGAACTGGGTGGCCGGCTCGAGCACCACGTCACGTCCCACCGACGCGGCCGAGAACAGGCCTAAAAGTGCGTCCTGGGTCATGGGCTTGGGCCGCACGGGCAGCGAGGTACCGACGTTTTCTGCCAACTCGGCAAACATCGGGCCCCAGACCGAGTCAGGGCGACCAATGATTTCGTAGCTGGCGCTCTTGCGGCGAATGTCTTCGTTCGCGGGAATCGTGGACAACACCGGGATGCCCACGTGTTGGGCAAAGCTCGCGGCCTCGCCGGTGCCGTCGTCGCGGTTGATCACCATGCCGGCCACGCCGACGTTGCCGCCGAGCTTGCGGAAATACTCCACCGCCGAGCAGACGTTGTTGGCCACATACAGCGACTGCAAATCGTTGCTGGCCACCACAATCACTTTTTGGCACATGTCCCGGGCAATCGGCAGACCAAAACCGCCGCACACCACGTCGCCCAAAAAGTCGAGCAGCACGTAGTCAAAGCCCCACTCGTGAAAACCGAGTTTCTCCAGCAGCTCAAAGCCGTGGATGATGCCGCGCCCGCCGCAACCGCGACCCACTTCGGGGCCACCGAGTTCCATGGCGTACACGCCGTCGCGCTTGAAGCAAACGTCACCAATCGCCACCGCTTCGCCAGCGAGTTTTTTCTTGGACGAGGTCTCAATAATCGTGGGGCACGCACGTCCGCCAAACAGCAGGCTGGTGGTGTCACTCTTGGGGTCGCAGCCAATCAGGAGCACTTTTTTGCCCTGCTGCGCCATCATGTAACTCAGGTTGGCCAGCGTGAAGCTTTTGCCAATACCGCCCTTGCCATAAATGGCAATGATCTGGGTCTCTTTGGTCACCTCGCCGGTGGCCACTGGCGCCGGCTCCTGCGAGGCTTCGGTGCGCAAAATATCGCGCATGAAGTTCAGAGGGGCTGCTGCGGGAATCGTGCTTGCGCTCATTGGGTTTGTCTCCAGTCCAGAACCATCTTCAAACAGTCGGCGTCTTCAAACGCAGTGCGGTAAGCAGCCTCGGCCTGGGTGGCCGCGTGCTGGTGCGTAATCAGTCCGTCCAAGGACAGCTGTCCAGAACCTGCCAGTGCGATCACGGCCGTCAGATCGTTGGGCGCCCACTGGGCGGCAACGCGGATGCGCGCCTCGCGCATGAACGCGGGCGGGAATACAAAAGAAAGCGGCGCCTCGTAAAAGCCCGCCAAAACGACTTCACCGCCCGGCGCCAGGCGGCCAATCAAGGTGTCGAGCAGCGCGCTGTCACCACTCACATCACAAATGCAACGGTAGTTGCGCCGCGTGTCCAAGGCCGGGTCCACCACCTCGTAACCGACAGCGCCGCTACGGCGGTCGGGGTTGGTTTCCCAAACCGTCGGCTGGGCGCCTGCCACCACCGCCAAGCGGGCGATCATGCGGCCCAAGACGCCGTGTCCCACAATCAGGTCAGGCTGCTGGGTGCCCGCGGCCGAAGTCGCGTGGTAAGCGGTAGCGGCCAGCGCAAACAGCACGCCCCGGTCGCCCAAGGATTCGTTCATGGCCATGGCCCGTGCCGCAGGCACCACCAGGCGCGATGCCGATCCACCAAACAAATTGCGGGCATCGGCAAAACACTGCGAGCCGGGAACGAACACGCGCGAGCCTTCTTTCAGGCTGGACTCATCGCCCGCACGTACCACCCGCCCAACGGTCTCATAGCCCGGCACCAGCGGATACCCCATGCCGGGGAAGGCGGGCATGGTGCCGTTCCACAACAGCCGTTCGGTGCCGGTGCTGATGCCGGTGTATTCCACTTCGACCTCGACGTCGGCCGCACCGAGCGCAGGCAACTCCAGCGCGCGCAGTGCCAGCGACTGCGGGTTCTGGAAAACGATGGCCTGGGCGTGCATGGTTTATGGGCTGGGAACTGCGTTAGTGGACGGTGCGGTCGGTGGGGGGGGCCACGACTCTGGACTTGCGCCCCACCAAAATCTGGGTTTGCAGCGGCATGGCGTTGGGAACCACTTCGACGTGGGTGAACCCGGCCTCGGTCATCATGGCCATCAACTCCGCGGCGCTGCGCAGGCGTCCTGCGCCCATGGCCAGCAGGTAGAAGTGGAAATAGGCGTCGCCCAAGGGTGTTTCACCCACCTCTTGCGCCATGGGTTCGGCCAACAGCAAAGTGCCACCGAGCGGCAATGCGGCGTAAATGGCGGCCAGCACGGTGCGCACGTCAGCGTCCGGGTGGTCGTGTGCCACGCGAATCAGCGTCACCAGGTCCGCGCCCTGGGGCAACGGGTCTTGCAAGAAGCTGCCGCCCACCGCATGGGAGCGGGCCGACAAGCCTTGGCGCGCAAAGTTGGCACGTGCCAGGGTCGCGACTTCGGGCAAGTCAAACAAGGTCAGCGCGAGGTGCGGCGCGTGGTGGCCCAGGCGCGACAAAAACGTTCCCTGGCCACCCCCCACGTCCAACACCCGCTGGTGCGCGTCAAAGCGATAGCTGGCCAAAATTTCGTCCACTACGAAGGGCTGCGAAGCGGACATCAGGTTGGAATACCGTTCGTACTTTTCGGCCTGAAGCGCGTCGGCGGCGGCCTTGGCTTTGTCGGCGTCGTCCAGGGCATAGGGCCAGTAGTGGGCCATTTCACCCGCCTGCCCTGTCGCCTGAAGCATGGCCACCGGGTCTTGCATGTCTTGGTACAGCACGGCGTGGTGCTCAACCATGGCGCGGATGCCGGCGTGCCCTGCCACCGGCGCACCGAGCGGGCCGAGCCCAAAACGGCCACGGCTGCGCAGCTCCAGCAACTCCAGCGCCAGCGCCGATTGCAACAAGCGTTGCAAACCCGCCGCCGGCAATTGGGTCGCCTGCGCCAACTCGTCCAAAGTACGCGGGCGCTCCGCCACCGTCTCCAGGATGCGCAGGCGCACACAGGCCAGCAGCACCTGCGAATACACAAAACCCGCCATCAGGTCAAACACTTTGCGGGCGCGGATGCGTGTCACCCAACGCGTGAGCGGGTTGGCCACGCTCCAGCGGTACAGCGTGTCGCTGGTCATCCAGCGGTCGACCAAGGCGTCCACGCGATCACGCCACGGCGTCTCGCGCTGAGAGGCGCTGGGCAGGGGGGCGAGGTCCAGGGTTTTCATGGGCTGTGTTCGCAGGGGTGCGCGGCGTACGGGGTCAGGCGGCCGAGGTCTGACGCGGGGACGCCGCGGCGCTTTGCGCCAGCGCTGCATTGGCCTGGTCTTGGTATTGGCGGCACGCGGCGCGCGGCACCAGGCGTTCGGACTCTTGCCACACCAACTGGCGCATGGCTTCGGCGCTCGGCCCCTCAGGAATGGAGTCGGCTGCCGCCTGAATCAATGACTCGAAGTGCACAATGGCGCCCCCCAAGCCCAGGTCAGCAATCGCGTTGGGGCGCGCATGTTGGGCGTCCTGTCCGACCGGCTTGCCAAGCAGTTCGGCCTGACCCATCACGTCGCGAATGTCGTCGGCCACTTGGTAGGCCTCGCCCAGGCAGTCGCCCAAGGCCTGCCAGGCTTTGGGGTCCGCGCCCGCGCTCAGCGCACCGGCACAGGTGGCAGCGACAAACAACGAGCCCGTCTTGGCGCGCTGGTATTGCATCAGCGAAACGCGGGACTCAGATTCCCAGGCCTGGCCGGCGACGATTCCGTTGGGCATACCCACGCTGTCGGCAATAATTTTCATCAGGCCCGGCAAGCGCAGCGGCGACTTGCCTGCGGCGGCGGCCAGCGTCTGGAAGGCCATCACGATCAAGGCGTCGCCTGCCAACACCGCCAATGGCTGACCAAAGGCCCAGTGCACCGAGGCCCGACCACGGCGGGTCGGCGCGTCGTCAAAACACGGCAGATCGTCGTGCACCAGAGAGGCGCAGTGCAACAATTCAATAGCCACCGCGGCCGCATCGGTCAGCGCCGGGTCGTCTTGCCCACAGGCCTGGGCAACCGCCAGGCACAGCTGCGGGCGAATACGTGCGCCCCCGGGAAACACCGCGTGACGCACCGCGGCCACCAGCTTAGGCGGGCAGCCAGGCTCTTCCACCGCAGCCAGGGCCATGGCCAGGGATTGCTCGATGCGGGTAATAGGTTTCATGGATCGTCTCCAGGGTGTCGAAATGCACGGCCCAGAAGTGACAGTTTTGGTTGTCACTTCTTCGTGTAAATAAATATAGACACAACCTTGATATATGTCAACTGGTGACTACGTATTTTTTTGTCAACTTTTCTGGATAAACGAGGGGCCGAATAGCCCTAACCCTGAAAAGGCCTGGAAGCGGCCTCAAAACCTCGGGTTTACCCTATGGCATCCGGACGTAAGCCCAGGGGACCGTGGATGCGGGCCGGCGCCGCACGGTCTAGCGGGAATGGGACTGCGGCGTGTTGAGCAGCGCGGCAATTGCTTGCGGCTGCTCTTCGTGGGCCAGGTGGCCCAGCCCGGGCAACACCTGCACTGGTTGGGGGCTCTGCTGGCGCAGCGCTGCAGCGACCCGGTAGGCGACTTGGGGCGGCACGATCACGTCCTGAGCGCCCACTACCAGGCTCAGCGGAGTGCGCAGCGCAGGCAGGTCTTGCGCCAGCGTGTGCAAATCCCAGTGCGCCATCATGGCCAGCGCAGCACCGGCATGGCCGGGGTTGCGGATCAACTGCCGGTACAAATCCCGCCCGGTGGCATCCAGACGCGAGCCGGTGCCGTCCAGCAGTTTTTGCAGTACGTCGCTCTGGGCCGCACGCCACGAAAACAGCTCGGGAACCAGAGGCGCCTTGGCCAGTAACTTGGCCATTGGCGAGAAAAACTGACCCGCCCAGCCGTCCAGCGGCAGCAGTGCGCCGTTGATGGACACCAAGCGCGTAGGCGCCAGCAGGCCGTCCAGCGCCATGCGGCAGGCCAAGGCCGCCCCGGCCGAATGACCGACCACGGTGTCGGGCGTCACCTGAAGAGTCTGCAGCAGCGCGGCTACGCCGCGCGCCATGCCCGGCAGCGAGCAGAGCTCGGCCACGGCAGCGCCCTCGGGCATGGCACTAAAACCATGCCCCGGCAAATCAATCGCCAGCACCGTCTGCTGCTCTTGAAGCAGGGGAAGCAGGTCCCGCCAGGAATGGGTCGATGCGCCGGTGCCGTGCAAAAGCACGACGGTGGGGGCGCCTGGGTGGGGGCACGGGGCCCACTGCACATGCCAACGCAGGCCTGCCGCCTCCACAAATCGCGAGAACTCGCGGTGCGGCCAATGCGCGCCGTCGGTGTCAAAGTCCAGAGGCTGGCGCATGCGGGTGTCGCCTCGGATTGCCTAGCGCCCGGTCACCGCGCGCACCGCTTGGGACACGGCGTGCGCACCCGCATAAGGCAGCGCCAGGTACTGCGCGCCCATGGCCAAGGCCAGTTGTTGCGCCGCCGGGTGGGGCTGCACCGAGGTGTCCACCAGCAGCGCGGTGATGCGGGCGCCGCGCAGTGCCGCCGCCGCCGCCAAACTGTCTTGGACCGCCTGCTGCCGCCCGGGGCTGCCGTCACGGGCGATGTTGCCGCGACCGTCGGTGAGCAGCACCACAATGGGCGTTTCCCCCTTGCGCCGGATTTGCTCTGCCAGTGCCAGCGAAGCGTCGATGGCATGGGCCAGTGGCGTTCCACCACCACCGGGCAGCGCCGCCAGTCCGCGTTTGGCGCGGGCCAGTGAGCGCGTGGGTGGCAGCAGCAGCTCGGCGGCTTTGCCCCGAAAAGCGATAACCGCCACGCTGTCGCGCCGCACGTAACAGTCCGCCAGCAGCAGCTCTACGGCGCCCTTGGCCTCGGCCAGGCGGTTCAACGCCGCCGAGCCGGAAGCGTCCACCACAAACACGGTTGTGGTCTGGCCAAGTTGCCGAAAGCGCGCGACATGAAAGTCTTCCTTGCGCACCTGGATGCGCCGTTGCGTCGGGGCTCGCTCGCCTTCGGTCGCGGCACGCTGACGCAGCTTTTGCCAGGGCGCGGCAGCGCGCAGCGTTTCCAGCAGATTGAGCCGCTGCGCCGCGCGGGGCTCGCCCTTTCGGGCACCGATCGGGCGCCCGCGCAAGGCGCTGTTTTGGGCCGCACCCGCACTGCCGGCGCTGGGGGTTTTGGTGCGCGAAAGCTGCGAAATCTTCAAGGACGCCAGCAGGCCTGCGGGCAGCGCCGCCAAGGCGGCATCCAGCACCCGCTCGTCCAAAGTGTCACTCACGGCGGGCGGCAGCTCGGGCTCGTCTTCCTCGGGCGCCTCGGGCGCGGGCAGCGAATCGGGTTCGGTGGGGGGAGGCTCGATGGCAGGGGGCGGCGGGTTCGCGGGGTCATCTGACGCAGCCGGCTCAGGTGCTGGGTCGTCCGGCGGGGCCTCTTCTGAGGCACTCGGCGGCGGGAGGCGGGTAGCGCGGGGCGCCAATACCAAGCGGGCGGCCACGGCAATGTGCTCCTCTTCCACCGCATCACACCCCGCCAAGGCGGCGGCGGCTCGGGCCGCGCGCGCGGCCAACAAGGGCGCACGCAGCGAATCAATGCCCAGCGCTTGCGCCGCCGCACACAGGGCTTGCAGGCCGGCATCGTCCAACACCACCCCGGGCAGACGCAGACGCGCGGCCAGCACTTCGGCGGCACTCCATTCGGGGCCTTCTTCCTCGTCGGCCGTGCTGTCCAACACCAGTCGAAATGCCATCCGGTCTTGCAACGCACGCGGCATTTGCTCGTCATCGCCCAGGCCTTCGTCCAGCGCCACCAGGCCCAGGCGCGCGGGGTGTTGGGCGGCCAGTCCGTCGCGCTGCAACTGCACCACTTGGGTGTCCAGCGCCGCACAAAAGCGGGTCGCGGCCGCGGCGCCCATGCGCTCGGCCATGGCCAGCAGCAGCACGCCGCCGTCGGCTTGTGCCAGCAGTCCTTGCAACACCACAGGCTGACCGCGTTGCAAGGTGGCGCCCAGGTCCAGCCCGCCCAACAAGGCCGTGTCGCTGCAATTCAACGGGACCCGACGCAGCGGCGTACCCGCCGGCAGCAAGGCACGCAACAGCACCAGCCAATCGTCCCGCAGCGCCCCCGCAGGTGCGCGCAGTGCGACGCCGCCCAAGCCCACCGGGTCTACGGCAAACAATGCGGCGATGGTCGCGGCTTCACCTTGCATGGCAGGCGGCGGCTGCGCTGGCGGCGGGGGCGTGGGGCTTTGCGAGCACGGTGGAACCTAGGGCGCAGGGGTCGGCGCCAGTTCTTGCAAAGCACGCTCCACCCGCGTGCCTGAGCCCGAATCGTCCAGCGGATTGCGCCGCAAGCGGTGGCGCAGCGCGGGCGCCGCCACATGGCGCAGGTGGGACTCCTGCACTGCCGCGTCACCCTGCAGTGCCGCAAAGGCGCGGGCCGCGCGCACCAGCGTCAGGTCACCGCGCAGACCGTCGGTGCCCAGCGCCATGCACAGCCGCGCCGCAAACTCGCGCGCGGCGTCAGGAATGTCTACCGCCGTCAGGCGCTTGCGGGCGGCCACGATGCTGCGGCGCACGCGGTCGTCTTCCTTTTTCCACAGGGCCGCAAAGCCGGCGGGGTCGCGCTCAAAAGCATCCCGGCGTTTGACCACCTCGACCCGCTGCTCTAGCGCGGCCGGGGTTTTGACCTCCACCGACAGTCCAAAGCGGTCCAGCAGCTGGGGACGGAGTTCGCCCTCTTCGGGGTTGCCGCTGCCAATCAGCACAAAGCGTGCAGGATGGCGCACGCTCAGGCCCTCGCGCTCCACGACGTTTTCGCCCGAGGCGGCCACATCAATCAGCAAGTCCACTAGATGGTCCTCCAGCAGGTTGACCTCGTCGATGTACAAATAGCCCCGGTTGGCACGCGCCAGCAGGCCAGGCTCA
>Ga0214921_10005234_pt1 | contig 18466 bp, 14 predicted proteins | sample LL1505_MetaG_FD_177992 | JGI IMG/M metagenome (GOLD analysis project Ga0214921, IMG submission 177992) | Freshwater microbial communities from Lake Lanier, Atlanta, Georgia, United States - LL-1505 | ecosystem: Environmental > Aquatic > Freshwater > Lake | place: USA: Georgia | collected... | reverse complement strand
TTAATAAAAAAAATTGCTTGTAATTTTAATAAAAAAAATTGCTTGTAATTTTAATAAAAAAAATTGCTTGTAATTTTAATAAAAAAAAATTGCTTGTAATTTTAATAAAAAAAAATTGCTTGTAATTTTAATAAAAAAAAATTGCTTGTAATTTTAATAAAAAAAAAATTGAAAAAAATAATTTAAATATGACCCAATCAAATTTAAATTTTTACACTTGTGACGATCATGAGCGCAAATCCCCGTATGATTAACCAAATTTTAGACTTAGCAAATTATGTTATTCATAAAGCTGCACTTGACGATATGGAAGATGAGGTCAAGACACTCACTGACAGGCTCGAATTTCTTGAAGAACGTATTGCTATAGAGAAACCAAATCTTGAATCTTTGCAATTAAAAGTTCAGCATGCATTCGCAAGTGAAGGTGTTGAAGAAATCGAACCCAAACATGAATTAGATGCTCTTGGTCTGCACTTAGCAAAAGAAGCAGTCTTAGCATTTGAAGGTATCCGTAATGAATTCAATCAGAAAATCTTAGAAATCACAGAGTCTAAAGATATTGATGAAAATGGTCGGGGAGATATTATTGTACTTTTAAGTGATTTCAGTATTAATCACAAATTATTATTTGACGCAGATAATGACTTTTTTTCATTTGCGTACGAGCTTGAATATTGGTGTAAGATTGCTGTTGAGCAAATGGACATGTTTGAGAGGACTTTGCGTTTGCGTTACGACCTTGCTGTAGAAAAATTCTTTGAGTAGGTTTACATATTTATTATTATTTCAAATATAATTTTATATTTGAAAAAATTGAAATAATTTTATAATACTTGATTTATAATTAAAAATAAATAAAAAAATTAATATGGCAGCACTGGATCATGAACCAGATCATAGTGAACTTGAAGATCTTTTACAAGAGGTTTTTTGGACAATTGAAGGATGTTTTGAAAGGAAAAGCGCACCTGATGATAAAACACGATGGATTTATCAACAGGTAAGTAGCGTTGAGAAATATTACACGAGTTTAGTTTCTATTGAAGAAGACAAGTACCATAAAAACGAAGATGTGGCTGAAGAGTTTACTTTTCCTAAATTTCCTGATTTTGAATTGTCGCAAGGAGCATTTTATGCTTCCTCCGATATAAAGGCCTTGGAAGAATTTGAAAAATGGGCTGCTTCAGTTAGGTTATGTTTTGAAGATTTTAAGACAAATGTTGTTGGAAAGTATGATATGGTACAAATAGGTTAAGTAAATAAATATTATTATTCATTTAGATAAAAATATTTTTCATCTTTATATTGTAAATTTTTAATAGAAATAATTTTACCATTTTCTTCATCATAATTAATTTTATCTTTTTTAGTTAAAACTTTGGCTTTGACTAGGTCAACTAGTTCTTCTTTTAATTTTTCTTTATCATCATTGTTATCAATTTTAATATTATTAACAAATTCTTTAATTTTAATAATTTTATGTATAGCATTTAATTTTGACCATGATTTATTATAAAGATTTTCTTCTGTAATTTTTAATGGAACATTATTTTCATTCTTTTTTTCTAATTGTGTTTGAGTATCACTATTAACTATTAAATTAAGTTTATTAATATGATCCGTTAACCATAATACTTGTGAATTATTTTTAATTAAACAACTATTTAAATTTGAAAAATATTTAAATTCTAATTTATTAATTATAATGTCTATATCCATTTAATATATAGATGTTCTTTATCTTTAACGGGATTTTTTCAATATTTTTAATTAAAAATATTGAAAAAATAATATATATAATATATAATATATTATATATATGACTGAAAATAATGAACTTTATGATCACTTATCTGCTGCAAGAATTGTTTATCTAGAAACAATTAATAATGAATTAGATATAATTAGAGAATTAAAAGTATATCTTTTAGAATCAGGATTTTCTTCAACTAATTTAAATAATGAATTATATAATTTTTATCAATATATTAATGTACCTATTGAATTAAATACGATTAATAATGTATCCATATTACAAGATCCTGATCTAAATAATATTGTTGAAATGATGTTTAATATTCAAGAATCTAATAATGTTAATTTGCATGAAAATCATGAAGATGATGATATTATAAATAATGAAGACGGTGATGATATTATTAATAATGAAGACGATGATGATATTATTAATAATGAAGACGATGATGATATTATAAATAATGATTCAGATGATGAAAATGAACAAGTTAATGAAAATCTAGACCCAAATGGACCATTTCATCAAAATCCAAATGAACCTCCAATAGGTATACATCATAATATAAATCAACATAATATAAATTTAATTAATGTATTAAATAATTTAGTAAATAATTTAAATAATTTACCTGTAATTCATACTCCAAATTATCATAATGTAGTAGTAAATATTGGTAATAATAATTTACCTATGATAAATACTATTAATTATCAAAATGTAGTAGTTACAATAGGTAATTTACCTGTGGTTAATACACCAAATTATCAAAATGTAGTAGTAACAACTGATGATAATGATTTAGATAATTTAAATACTGAAATTTTAACATGTGATCATGAATCTAATTGTAGTATTTGTATGTCACAAATGATTAAAGATGATAAAATAACTTTACTTAAATGTAATCATAATTTTCATTATGATTGTATTACACCATATTTAAAAGAATATAATTATAAATGTCCAGTTTGTAGAGCAGAAGTTGGCAAAGCTAAATATAATATTTAATATTAAAATATATAATTTTTTTATATTATATTATAATGTATAATATTTATGGCTATTATATAAAAGATAATGATTGTTTAATTGAAAAATTTACATCAACCCCAGAAAGTGAAATTGATACCACTAATAATACAAATAATTCTAATTTAGATGAAGGTTCAAAACTTATTAGCAAAGTAACTGATTTAAGTAATGAAATTAAATATAAAGCAGAAATGCAAATATTAGATATAGGTAAACAATCAATTATACAACCATTTGATTTATCAACTCTATTTACTGAATTAATTAAATCAGGAATTAAGGTACAATTATCTTTGGGTGATAATAATATAAATATAATATAAAAAAAAATATTTTTTTATATTAATTTTTAGGTAATAATTTATGATTGAGCACATTGAGCTTGTTGACCTCCATTATCAAAACCATTATTTTGATTTCTAGATTGTTCGCGTTTTTGTTTATTATCTTCAATTGCTTTATATAATCTTTCAACATGTTCATTTCTGCAATCTATCATTGTTGTTTTTGTTAAATTATCTAATTTATTTATAGAACTTTCAATTTGTGATTCTTGTTTATCAAAATTTTGAAATATTGGTTTTAATTGATTCCTCATTTCAATAGGTAAATTTGGAATTGATATTTTAAATTGTATATATAAATCACCTTTCTGACCACTATTATTAATTTTTTTCATTCCTTCACCAACTATTTTACGAGTAGTGTTAAAGTCAGTTTTACCTGAAGAACTAATATGTAATTTTCTATTGTCTAAATGTGTTATAATTTTTTCAAACCCAAATAATGCTTGATACAATTTTAATTCAACCTCAACAAATAAATCATCATTTAAACGTTTAAAACTTGGATTATCTAATACATTTATTAATAAAATAACATCTGTTTTTTGATTTTTAAATTGATGTCCTTTTCCTTCTAATGAAATTTTATTACCATTTGCTAATCCAGCCTTTAATGGAATAGATACAGATTTATCTTTCAATATAAAACGTTCACCATTACATGTTTCACATTTATTCATATCATCAATAAATATACCACTTCCTCTGCAAAAATTACAAGGAACTACTGATTGTTGAATCATGGGTCCTTGTCTGATTATTTGTACTTTCATTCCTTTACCATCACATTGCATACATTTACTTTTCTTTGAATTTTTAGTCCCTTCACCATCACATTTTGTACAATAATGTTTATATCTATAATTAAAACTTACAGATGATTCATTAAAAATTTGTTCCAAAGTAATGTCTAATTCTTCCATAATATTTTCATTTTCTTGTTGTTGTCTCATACCATGTCCAAATCCTCCACCAAATCCAAAAGGAGATCCTTGACCAAACATACTTCCAAAATCCCCAAACGGATTTCCTTCACGCGCATCCATACCTCCTTTCAGAAAATCCATCCCTAATTGATCATATGCTTCTCTTTTTTCTTTATCTAATAAAATTTCTTTAGCTTGATTAATAGTTTGAAATTTTACTTTAGCTTCTTCAAGTTCTTTTTCATCTCCTTGAGAATGCTTATCTGGATGCCATAATTTAGATAACCTATTATAAGCTTTCTTAATTTCAGCTTCAGTAGCATCAGGTTTAATTTCTAAATTATCATATAATATTGTATCTCTAACCATTAAAGTAATAAATAAATCCTTCTTTAATTAATTTATTATTAAATTAATTAATATTTATATAAAGATTATTAGTCTATATATTCTAATGTCTGATATTATTAATGAGTTAACTGAAGAACTGTGTCCACCTCAAGATGAAAATAATAATTTAATATCTATTTCAAAATATATATCTAAAAATGTATGTATTGAAGGTAATAAGGAAGGTTTTAATTCTAAAATAGCTATTGATAAATTTAAAACAGCTGTTAAAAAAATGGATCAAAAAGAATTAAAAGTTAATCTTGAAGAATTACAAAAATATATTAAACCAGAATATATTTTGGAATTACTTAAACATAATCAATCTGAGAAAGATATTATTTTCAAAGTAAGTGAAAAACCAAAAATAAATGAACAAAAAGAAGATAAAAAGAAAGTTTTACAAGAAAAATTAAAAAATATGAAGAAAAATAGGACAAATTCAGATTATCATAAAGCTAAGAATGATGAGAATGTTTCAGATGAAATTCTAAAAGAATATAATAGTCTAAAGAAAATATCAAAAATGCCTGTACCTGAACCATCTGAAATGTTAGCTAATCCAGATCAATATAAACCATTATTAAGTATGGTATTAAATAATCAGATGATTAATCAGATGGGTGCAAATCACCCTTACATTAGATATTTTAAATTAATATCTGATAAATTAAATATGATGTCAAATAATAATTCTATACCTGATGTAGAATCAATATCTTCAAAAATTACAACTAATAAAATAAGTAATAATGATGATGATACAGATGAAGAAGACTAAAAATTTAAAATTTAATCACCAACTCTTCATAATATATTAAATTTAATATATTATGAATATTTTTAAATTGTTTTATGTAAATAATAATGTATTAGACTAATTAATTCTAAAATTACCATTTAATAAACCAATTTTATTTAAATCATTAATAGTTATAATAGTATTATTAAAACTAAACCTATATTTACCAGGTTCCTCGCGACCATCATTTTTTGTATGATATTCTTGAACAAACTTTGCTTTATCAGTTATTAATTCATTTCTAATTGGATAACTAGCATATAATTTAATTAAATCTTTTTCGTTTTTATCTGTTATTTCTGATATTAAGTCTATAAAAAATTGTTTATTATTACGTAAACTTTCATCTACCATTAATAATAATTTATGATTATTTCTCACATTCAATGTTATTATTTCTTTTATATGTAATTGATCTTTTTTAAAATCATCACTTGCATAATTTTTAAAATAATCAAAAAAATAAATATTTGTTAATAATCCTAATGCTTTAAATTTATCATAATTTAATTGATTAGGTATTGCCCAAACTATTTTTTTTAATAATTCATCTAAACGATTTAATTTTTTTTGTTTTATACCTTTTTTAAATAGTTTTTCCATGAAAACTATATCAGAAAAAATTTTATAAGCAAGTGAATCATGTTTATCATTATCAGAAAATACTAAATTATTAATAAATGTATTATTATTGAGTAGATTATCTATAACACTATCTTCCGTAATTCCATCAGTTATTGATTTACTAGGATTTGTAAAATAATCATTCATTTGTTGTTGAGTTAATTCACCTCCTAACTGATTCTGTAAATTTAAATATTTTATTTTGTATTTAATATACTTGTCTTGATATGACATATATTATATTCTATAAATTAAATATTTATAATAATTAAAATAATTATTATAACTATCTTATCTAGTTTCTAAGCATATATGTTTATTATCAAAAGTAGAAATAGTTAAATTAATATATAAATTATTATTAATTTTTGTTTTTCATTTCATATTATTTAATTGTTCTTTAAGTTTAATATATTTCTTCTTATATTTTAAATATTTATTTTTATCAGATATATTTATTCTAATAAAATTATTAATACTTTTAATACTTGAAATAATATTTGGCATATCAAAATTATAATCATTATGAAATCTTTGATATTCTAATAATATTCTAGGAGGATCTATTTCATATCCTTCACTATTTAATTTTAATGGTATATCAAATATATATTCAAATGACACATTTAATAAATTATCGTTTATATTTGTATTATGTTTAATTTGTGAATTAATTTCATAAAATACTGGTTTTGTAAAATCTGTTTTATTAATTTTATCTTGTAATTCTAATAATGGATTATATCTGTATTTATATTGCATAACACATATTAAATAACTTAGTATAATAAATGCAATTGGATTAATATTATCTAAAGCAAATTTAATTTCTTCTAAACTATATTTAATAGATTTTTTATTTGGATTAATATATTTTTTTATGCCTATTATTTTAACAAATCTATCATCTATATCTAATATTGTTGGATTAATTTTATTATTTGTATTAAACATATGTGGTATTATTAATTTACCATTTGATGAATATACTGGTAATTTATATATATAATAATCAATTGATACTATTTCTAATTCAATCAATATTTTATCATTAAACTCAACAAAACAAAATCTATTATTTTTATTATCATTTGATATTTCATTATATTGATTATTTAAATTAGTATATAATTTTTGTAATAAATTAAAACTAATATATATTTGTTTATTATTAATTAATATATCATTATTATAAAAAAATTTAACACAATTATAAGTATTACAACAATTACAATTTAAATGATTAATTATTCTATTACTTGACATGAAATATTTATCAAATTCATCTATATTTTTCCTAATTATTAGTTCTTGTTGTTCTTCTTGTTGTTCTTCTTGTTGTTCTTCTTGTTGTTCTTCTTGTTGTTCTTCTTGTTGTTGTTGTTTTTGTGTAACAATTTCTTTTCCACTTCCAAATATTAAAGATTTTAAATCACTATATTCTAAACTTGATAAATTACTATATAATTTATTAATTTTTGAGTATTCAGAGTTATCTAAATAATCATTTAAGTTATGAATAATATTATCTTTAATATGAATTAATGTAGTTTCAGTATTATATTTTATACCTAATATATATTCTGGTAATAAATTATCTTCTATATAATTATTTTCATTTTTTCTTACAAGTGTTTTTAATAATTGATATTCTAACCCAATTATTTGATTCATATTAAATTTTTCTTCATTGCTTTTTAATAATTCATATAAATTTAAATTTTTATCATCAGGATTATCATAATATAATTTTAAATTATCATACTCACGAGTATCATCTAATAGTAAAACAGATAAATATGTACCTCTATTTAATTTTCTGAATCTAAAGATTGCCTGTGAAAAATCAGTCATTCTTGTTTTAGAATTTATGATTATCAAAACATGACCATCCCTTGGTTGTTTTAAATCACTACCTACAACATGTGTTTGATCATAATAATAAAAATTATCTTTATCGAACTCTTTATATTTTTTATTTATATTAATTTCATCATATTCTATTCCTTTATGATCTGCTGATAAATAAACAATATTCATTTTATTTAATATATTTTTTAATTTTTGTGCAATAAATATATTTTCATAATTTAAGAATAATCCAGCTAAATCTACAAAGCCTCTTGGTATATTTTTATGTGATAGATTTCCTTTTAATATTTTTACTATTTCTAATAATTTAGAGTCTATATCTGTATCATCCATTTTTATTATATTAATTTTATTATTATGATTATCATTACCATAACCAACTAATGCTAATTTAACTTCAATCATTTCATCAACATCTTCTATTTTACTTCTAAATACATATTTATCTTTTTCATCATATTTATTAAGATTCATATAAATAGTACCAGTATAACCAACTTGCAGTTGATTATAATTATTATATATAATATCTTGGAAAGATAAATTTATTTGTTTCTGTGTATTTTTAATATAATTTTTATTAACTTCAAATAAATATTTTAATAATATTTTATTTTTAATTTCATTATTTGCACTAATATAAAATTTATTAAATAATTCTTTAATATAATTAACATCAATATTATCAATTAAAACTTGTTTTATTATAGATAATTCATCATCAGATATTGTATGAAATAATTCTAATAATTCTATAGTTAATGTAATATTATTTATTAAATTATTAAAATCAAACAAATCATCATTTAATTCATATTTATATTGAGTAATATAAATTTTAAATGTTAATATTAATCTAATTATTAAACTAGCAAAACTTGAATTTTTAACTGGTGTAAATCTTCTAGCAAAAGGACTACAAATTCTTGATTCATTACTTTTATCATTAAAAATTTTAAATTCAAAACCAAATGTTTCATTATATCTCATATTTTCAGTTTCTTTATATGATGATTCTAATATTTCATTTAATAACTGAATATTTTTAATTCCTAATATTTCATAAGATATAGATTTTTTTTACATTTTCCTGTTTGAGATTCTTTAAATGATTTTAAATATACTGGTGTTGTTCTATGTAATATTTTATTATTTGTAAAAATAAAAATATATTCAAATAAACTTATCAATATATTATGTTCTTCAATTACATAATTAAACATTGATTGTAAATAATTATGATGACTATCAAACTCATCTATCAAATTTATTTCATTAGGTAAATCAATATTATTTAGAATATCTAATTTTTTTTGTATTTCAATTATTTCTTTTTTATTTTTTAAATTTATTAATGATGATTTTAAATAAAATATTTCTTTTTCTTTAATTTTGATTGCATTAGGATCTGTATATTTTATCCACCTTTCTTTTGCTTCATAATCTGTAAATATATTTATTTTAGTATTAGTTAAGTTTTCCAAAAATACACAATATTTTCTAGTTGAACTTACCAAGTGTTCTATTGTAATTATAGTTGGGATTTTCTGTAAAACAAATATAATAAAAAAACTTAATAAAGGTGTAAAAACTGATGTTTTTCCTTTACCCATCATAAATTGATGTAATTTTAATTCAGAATTATTAATTAATAAATCATTTCTTATTTCATTATATTTTTTTATTTGATGTTTATTTAAGAAATATTCTGATTGAAATAAAAATAATAATTCAAACTTATAAAATATATTATCAAATGAAATTAATTTATAAAAATTATATATTGTTATTATTGAATTTATTGCATTTTGAATATCCCAACATGATGAATTTTCATTAATATCACTAATTAATTTAATTAAAATATTAAGTTTCATCATTATTAATATATTATCTATATTTTGATTAATATATATAGATAAATTTTTATTTATAATAAAAGTTATTGTTTCATTTTTATATATTTCAAAATTATTTTTAATTTCATCTATTTTATTTAGCAAATAAGGTAAATCAATTATAGTTGTGCATAAACGATTTTCTTTAATAAAATTTTTATATGATTTAAATATTAATTTATTATTTTTATATGTTTCAATATCCTCAAATACTTTATTATTTTCTAATTCAATAGATAATCCATCATAAATATTTTTATCTATGTCTTTAATATCTTCTAATTCAGATGAAATTACATATAAATATTTTTCTATATTGATATCTGTACACTGTATACTTTCACAAAAATATTTATATAATAATTTTATTTTTTCTAAAATTATAGTAGGTGTATATGTAGGTAATAATTTTAATTTAGAAGAATAATCAAATGATGATAAATTTATTAAATTATTTTCTTCATAAATATCTAATAATAATTGATAATCATCATATTTGTCTAGTATTGGAAATAATAATGAAGGTGCCATTTTAAAATTAATTATAGAATAATTATTATATTCAGTCTTATTTGAATTATATATTTTATTATAACCATTAAACTTATTTATTGAAAATGATCCTGAAATTATATATTCTACTATATAATTATTATTTTTAATATAAAATAAATATGGAGCCATTTCAGGAAATGATAATCTAAATGGATATTTATCTAATTCTAAATCAAATATTAATTTATTTTTCTTTGTTTTATCTGATGCATCAAAAATATAACATTCATTCTTATCAATAAATCCATCTTTATTATATGATAATTCTAGACATTTTTGATTTTCAAATAATAAAATAAACATTTTACCTAATTTAGTAATATTAATGCTATTTTTATATAAATTTGTATTATCAAATAAAAATAAAAATCGACTATTATCTTTAAAACTAATTCCAAATCTTGATAATAGTAATACTAATCCATTTTTATTAGATATATTGTTAGAATATTTTAATGCTTTATAATTTATAGAATTATATTGATAAATACCATTTATTAAATCATATGGTATTACAAAATCTAATTTTTCTATCCATTTTATATTATCAATTGGATTATTAAATATATTTTTTATTGCTTCTATTATCTGATTATTATTTAATGAATCATTTAATAATAATTTATATATATATTCAAAATTATTATTATAATCACATTGATAAATTTCAGTAATATCATCTATAAAATTTAATATAATGAATTCATCAGATTTATTTTTACTCTTTCCATCATATAATAATAATTTAAAATCAGTTAATATAAAAATTAAAAAATATTTATATTTAAATTCATAACTTTCAATTTTATTTATTTTTAAATAACTTAATAAATATTTTTTAAATTTACTTAATTTATCAGTATATAATTTAGTATTCATTTTTTTATAATTAATAAATTTAATTAATATAATTTCTAAAAAATTATCTAAAGCAAATGGATTAATTTTAGGATCTGTTAAAAATAAAACATCTAAATCTATTTCTAAATATTCTTGTAATATACCAAAAGATAATATATTATCATATAAATATATATATTCACAATTATAAAATTTAATATGTTTACTAATTAAAGTATTTATAATATTAGGATTTTCATTTAAAAAATTAGATAAATTAATAATTTCATTTTTTTGTAATCTTATTAATAAAATATCATTAGTTATTGAATTCTGATTGAAAATTTTGTTTTGATTACTTTTTTCTCTTCTAAATACTTCATCATGATTACAATTTTCCTTTTTAATATTAACAAAATATAATAATGAATAATAAAAATTAGAACCACTCGTTTTATGATTAATAGTCTCTAATCTTTTACTATAAATTTAAATTAATATATAAAAATATACAATATATATATCATGTAATGTTCTAAAATAAAATATTTCATTATAAAAAATATTTTTAGGATTATTTATTTTTATTAAAATAATATTAAAAATACTATCCATTTTTGTAATCAAGTCATTAAAATTAATTGTATCTCTTTTACGTATTTTATCTAAATAAAAATTAATTATATTAATTAATTCCATAAATAGATTATCAGTTATTTTTTTTATTATTAAAATATTATTTTCTAATTCTCCTTCAATTTTATAATTTAATAATTTATCAATAACTGGTATTTTCCAATTAAATAAAAAGCTTATTTTTTCATTCCCATAAAATTCTACAATTTCATCTAATATATTTTCTCTTTTTAATATATTATTTATAAAATATAAATAAAAAGTATTATTTTCATGATATTTTTCTAAAGTATATGGCGTATATTTAGTATCAAATGATATACAAAATAAATATATCATTGTGTAATGAAACACTAAAAAATTATTTATTATTTCTTGAATTTTTTCTTGTTCATTTTTAGTTGAATTGTAAATATTAAGAATCATCATATTTATTGCTAAATTATAATAAGAATAAAATGTACAAGATCCTACTTTCTGAATATTGTTATAAAATCCACTAATATCACTATAAAATATTGTAAAACAATTATCTAATTTAAATTTTATTGTTGGTATAGTTTTAAATTGTTCAAATGCTAAATTTATTTTATTTATAAATTCTTTGAAAGGTGAATTAATTGGTGGGTCTTTTATACTTGCGATCTTTTCATAATTTGATAAATTTAATATAAAATAATCATTTTCTTTATTATTTAATACATGATTAAATGTGCATTCTATTATGTTTTCATTAGTAATAATATCTAGAATTTTATAACATAAATTTTGTTCAATATTAGATTTTTTAAATTTAATAACAAAATCAACTAATATATCATATTTTTTTTTATTTATTATTATATTTTTACTTATTAAATTCCATATTTCATCTGATTCAGATAAAGATTTACCACTGTTAATTTTTAAAGATTCTTTAGTAAAATTTTTAATTTTTTCAATTAAATATTGTATAAATAATCCTATTTCATCCCATATTTTAATATCTTTAATATAATAAATTCTACATGCTGTTGAATGGTTTTTAATAAACTGGTTTTCAATACCTAATCCTGAATTTGAATAGTAAATATATTTACGTTCTTGATTTTCAAATTTATATATTATGGTTGAATGACTACTAAAACCAATATCAATAATATTTTCAGGATTAAGTTTCATTAATATATCAAGATTTAATTCTCTTCTTATATTTTTTCTACAATCATTATTATAGCCTATGTCTTTATTTAAATCATGATTATCAAATAGATAAAAAATAGGAAAATTAGAAAAAGTTATATTATCACTTAATGGATTTAAATTTATGAATAAACTATTATTTATTTCTTTCCATTTTTCATCACTTATACTTTCTAATTTTCTTATAACTGAATATTTAATATCCATATTAAAATAATTAAAGATTTTATTTTATTTAAAAGATTATTATTAATAAATTAATATATGGAGTTTATTAATAATAGTCAATTTTTTCTAAATAAAATTAATGAATTCAGAACTAAAATACCTAAATTTAAAAATAATAGAGATCAAAAAGGTATAATTATTTGTGCGAATGATACTTATTTTGCATCAGTTATTGTTTGCATTGATAATATTTATAAATATAATACAAATATTAAAATAGAATGGTATTATTGTGGAAATGAATTATTTGATTTTCAAAAAAAATATGTAATAGATAAATATAAAAATGTGAATTTAATTAATTGTTTAGATATTATACCTAGTTGGTTTCCTGAAACTATAACTCAAAAACAAATTAAAGGATTTATGATAAAACCATTTTCATTAATGATAACAAATTTTAGTGAAGCATTATTATTAGATGCTGATAATATTCCATTAATTGATGTTGAAAATTTATTTAATAATCCAGATTATATAAAATATCATAATATATTTTGGCCTGATATTAATTATCAATCTGATGAATGTAAAAAAAGAATGTTGCCTTTAGGTAAAGATGTTTATAAATCTTTTAATATAGATGTACCTCAAAAATTAACTGATTCTGGACAAATATTAATAAATATTAATAAATGTTGGGATGCAATTTGTGTATCTTATTTTATTAATTATAATTATGAAATATTTTACAAATTATTTTTTGGTGATAAAGATATTTATTATGTTGCATTTCAATTAACTAAAAAATTCTATAATTTAAATAAATATAGTATTATTCCATGTACAAATGAAGGCAATAATTATACATTTGTTAATAGTATTATTCAAAGGAATCCTTTAGATGGTTCAAATGCATTTATTCATAGAATGTTTTCAAAAATTAATAATAATAATTATACTAAAATTATTTATATTTATGATGAAAATTGTATTATTAAAAATGAACCTAATAATCCACAAAAAATAATGATTGAAATGACAACACATAAATATAAAGAAAATCATGCTAAAATAAGTTCAAGTATAAAAAAAATTGATATATTCAATAATATTGTAATTACTAAATTAAAAGATTTATATATTTCAAATACTCAAGAACTAATAAATATTTATAATAGTATTATTCAAAGTAATGTTACTTATTTTAATAATAAATTTCAAATAGTAAACCAAAATGAATTAAATAATACATTATATTTATTAGGATTATATACCAAATATAATATTTTTCATTTAAATTGTTATTGTATTTATTATATATACACACTTAAATTAAATGAAGCATTTAATATAATTTATAAAATTTTTGAACAGAAAAGTAATAATACTGAATCATTATTAATACTAATATTTATGTTTAGGGTTCAAATGGATTTAAATAAATTTAATACTATAATTAAAATATTAGACAATGAACAATTATTTATATTTCTATTTCAATTATATAATTCATTTACAATTAAAATTGAATTTATTAAATATATTTTCTTAAATAAAGGTGAATTTTATAATGATTTCATAAAGATATTTAATTTTAATAGTTTACCATTATTAGAGGAAAATTTAGATAATTTACTTGATAATCCTGATAAAATACCAAAATTTAGTATTCCTATTTATTTTAATCAATTTTATATGTTATCATTCAGAGATAATAATAATTTAATGTTTAGACAAAAAGTTTCAAAATTGAATAGATTATTATTTCCATCTATTAATTTTATAGGATCAAATGTTGAAGAAAATAGGAAAAATTTTAATCAGAAAAAAATTAAAAAAGTAGGATTTATTTCAACTAATTTTAGATTACATTCAGTTGGTAGAGATAGAATTGGTATTATTCGTAATATGAACCGTGATTTGTTTGATATTGTAATTTTTCATTTTGAAGAATATCCAAATGATTTATATTTTAATTTATTAAAATCAAGTGGTTTAAAAAATATTATTTTAAAAGGGGATTTTAATGTATGGATTAAAATAATAGAAAATGAAAATTTAGATATATTAGTTTATGCTGATATTGGAATGCAAGAAGAAACTTATTTATTATCACATACAAGATTAGCACCTGTTCAATTAACAACTTATGGACATTCTGAATCTTCTGGAATAGATACAATAGATTATTATTTAAGTAGTGAATTATATGAGTTACCAAATAGTGAAGAACATTATAGTGAGAAATTAATTTTACAAAAATCATTAGGTACTTTTTATTATGATAGCTATTATGATTTTATTTTAAAATCAAAAGATTTAACTTATACTTTAAATTTAGATACTGATAAAATTTATTTAACAAATTTACAATATTTACATAAAAGTAGTGATTATGATTTTATTTTATATCAAAAAATATTATATGATATACCAAATGTTTATATAGTATTTGTTAATGGTACTGGTGAACAAATATATGAATTATTATTAAAACAAAAATTATCAAATTATTTAGATAGAATAATAATTTTACCAAAATTAGCTACAAGTAATTATTATGAATTAATTAAAAAATCATATTTGATTTTAGATACTTATCCTCACGGTGGATGTAATAGTACACTAGAATCATTTTATTATAATAAAATAGTTATTACATATCCATCTAAATTTTTAAGAGGTAGATTTACACAGGGATTTTATAAGAAAATGGGTATGAAAGATGAATGTGTAGTTGATTCAATAAGTAAATATATTGAGAAAGTTAAATTTTTAATAGATAATCCAGAAGAGAAAAAAAGAATAGAAGAATTAATAAATAGTAATAAACATAAATTATACAATGATTTAGAAAGTATATATGAATGGAATAATATTTTATATAATATTAAAATTTAATTTTTGAAAATAATTATATATAAAAAAATATATATTTTAGTAATAATGAGTGGTATAAAACAACAAATTAATAATACAAATCTTTTGAAGAAAAATATTCTTGATCCTTTATCAACAATTATTAAATTAGCTGTTTTAGGTAAAAAAGAAATAGGATGTAAAGTATTATTAAAAAATAATCAAATTTTTATTCAGGAAAGTGGAATGTTTCAAGGCATTGCTAGATATTATCATGGTGTAACTAAAAATGATATTCATTATTTATCTATACCAATTGATTTAGCATGCAAAAGATATTTAACAATTGAAAAAATCCATGCTATACCAGAAATAATTATTATATTTAAATGTGCTCAAGATGGTTTAAATAAATTAATGGAAACATATATAACTTATCCAATTATAGTTCATTGTTTAAAATATTATTATACTATTATTGATACTTATTTACATTTAATTTCTTGTAAGAAAATTGAATTTGATGAAAAAAATAAAAATGATAATATCTCTTATAAAAAAATTAATGAAAATACAAAACCAGTAAAGATACCTAAAAATAAAAATAAAGAAACAGATTTAGATAATTCTGAAAGTTATCATACACCAATTTTAAATATTGAATATTTAAATCAATCTATTATTAATGATAAAAATGAAATGAAAGATATTTCAATTAATAATGATGAAAATAATGAAACACCTGATACAACTGAAACTAATGTTAATGATTTATTAGTATTATATACTGATGAATTATTAAATAAGTTTGATTCGATTTGGGATAAACCTAAAATTAAGATTGTTATAGATATGATTAAATATTTATTAGAAGAAAAATCTGCATCTGAATATGCTGCTTATATTGAGACATTTATGATACCTATTGATAAAGAAATTATTAAATTTATTTAATAATATAGTTAAATTATTATTTTTTACTACTTATATATTAAATGATTATGAAAATGAAAATATAACATCTCCATAATCATTTTTAATTTGAGGAATAACTATGCCTAATGCACCTATAATAATATAATTAATTAATAATGATAATTCTTCTTTATCACATTCTAATGCTATATTTATATCTTTAAGAAAATATCTTAAAATTTTATCATTATTTAATTTTAATAATTCATTATTATTTTTACTAAATAATTGTTCATTTGAAATTAAACTTCTTTGATTTGGTGTTAAATTTTGAACCCAAATATCTTTAATTTCTGTGTTAAATTTTAATAAATTATCTCTATCTAACTCAATAAATAATTTGTGATCTAAAAATATAGATTTTTTAGCAAATAATTGAAAAATATTTAATGCATAATCTTCAATTGAAATATTTATATTATCAATTTTAACGATTTCAATTGAATCAAATATTTCTTTAGGTATTGGATCCATTGTAACAGGATGATTTAGTATATTATAAGTTTTAAGATGAATAATTGAATCTTTCTCTAAACATCTTAATTTATTATTTTTATCATTATAAAAAATTAATTTATCTAATTGATCTAAAGGATATACTATTGATTTTACATTTTCTTTTTCTATCCAATATAAATTCATACTAATAGGATCTCTATTATCATCACAACTTAATAATTTATTTAAAGTTAATAATATAGATGTTTCAATTTGATTTTTATTTAATTCATATTCTTTCTCAATAATTTTATACGTTGGTCCATTTTTTTTAATTGTTTTATTAGTCTTTGGATTAATTAATTGATTATTTTTCCATAATTTTAATTGATTAATTGTATAGTTATTAGACATTATAATATAATATAATTATAATAATAATAATTTAAATCAATTTTTTATATAAATTTTTTTTCTAATTTATATTATATGAGTTTTAGCCAATCAAATTATGATCTTTATGAAACTATCAATTATACTGTTAATAATAGAATAATTGATCAATTTGCTAATACAAACACAAATATTTGTAAATCTTCTGTAAATAATGGTGTTTGTAATAAAACTTTATTATCTAAAAATTGTAAATTAACTATGCAAAAAGATGGTAATTTAGTTTTATATGATAATCATTCAAAAATGTTATGGAATAGCAAATCAGTCAAGAAAGGTGTTGGTCCATATACTCTTAAAAATGAAAAAGATGGTAATTTAGTTATAATTGATGGTAAAAAAAAGGTAATATGGTCAAGTAAAACTCCGAATAAAGGTAAACCACCTTATACTCTTACACTTCAAAATGATTGTAATTTAGTTGAATATGATAGCAAAAAAAAAGTTATTTGGCAATCAAAAACAAAATTAAAAACACCTGTAAATTCCAGTATTTCTAAAACACCACAACCTACAGTATTTTATAATACACCAGGTCCTATAACTCCACAACCTACAGTATTTTTAAATACACCAGGTCCTACAACTCCACAACCTACAGTATTTTATAATAATACACCAGCTCCTACAACTCCACAACCTACAGTATTTTATAATAATACACCAGCTCCTACAACTCCACAACCTACAGTATTTTATAATAATAC
>Ga0214921_10005233_pt1 | contig 18466 bp, 11 predicted proteins | sample LL1505_MetaG_FD_177992 | JGI IMG/M metagenome (GOLD analysis project Ga0214921, IMG submission 177992) | Freshwater microbial communities from Lake Lanier, Atlanta, Georgia, United States - LL-1505 | ecosystem: Environmental > Aquatic > Freshwater > Lake | place: USA: Georgia | collected... | reverse complement strand
GCATAAAAATTTACTTTTTTTTGAACATATTTAATGAGTTTAATCAAGGGGGCTAATGTAAATTTGTATAAAAAGATTATTTTATGGAAATTAATTTATTAGGAGTAGGTTCAAGAGTTAAACATCCAGCTTTTGGTGACGGTGTGATTATTAAACTGCATGCTATTTCTTATGATGTTTGTTTTATACTTTATGGTATTAAACAAGTTGGAAAGGAATATGATAAATGGGAAGTATTAGAGCATATTCCTGCTGAGGATCCCGTTACTTTTAATGATGCTGAAAAAAGTCTAATCCGCATTTTGAAAAATTACAACCTTATTCAGGATAATCCAACATTGGGAGATAGGTGGAAAAAAGGTTTGATGATTTTACAGCCTTTCGATACATCTCTAAAAAGTAAAGAAATTCCATTGGAATCTTTTTTTCAAAAAATAATTATGTCAAGGGAAAGATTGAGAGTTATGGAACAAAAAATAAATAATCATCCAGTATTGAGCGAGGAAGATAAAATTACACTTCAACAATATATTACCAAAATTTACGGCAGTTTTACAACTTTCAATCTACTTTTTGAATCAAAAGCTGATTATTTTGTCGGAGAAAAAAGTGTTTAAATGGTTAGAATATGACGTTTCAAATAATTTATTCATATATAATGAGTTATAAATCAATATAATTATTATCTTTATTTTCCAAAAATAATATAAATTGGAAACTAAAGGTAACAATCAGTTAAAAGAGATTGAAATTTTAGCAAATGCTAAATTATTTGAAGATACCTCTCCTTTCTTAATTGATAATACATTTAATTTACTTATCAAAAATAAGTCATTGTTCCTTTTTGGCACAAATAATTCTAAAATATTAAATAATTTTTCTATTGATAATATTTATATTCATAACATAATAAAAAGAATAACTGATGAATTGTTATTTAACAAGAAAATCAAAATATATTCCATTTGTCTTAATGTTTCCTTAGAAAAGCTAATAAATAAAATAGATAAAACAAATGATTTTACAAATTTTATAATATTTGATAATGTCAACTTATTTTTTTCCAGATTATCAGAAAAAGAACTTAATATAGAATTATCATTTATAAATGAATTGAATAATCAAGGGATTTTCACTATTTTTTATTTAGAACCATTTAGTAATCAACATTTTTTTTCGAAAATGGCAATATTACTAAATAAAACAAGTCAGTTTATTCCTAAAGCCTCTAATTTAGGTTTTATGAGTTATTTAGAGGAAAAAATATTATATCATAATCTAATATTAAGTTTTGAATGCAGGGAAGAAATGTTTAGAGAAATATCACAGCAATTTATTCCCTTATCAATAATTAATGATAGTATTCAATTATTAAATAAAATAATTGTTAAGGATAAAATTTCACCAAAAATTGTTTCTCGAGAACTTTTTATGGAAATAGGTGGATTTAGAAATCTGATTCAAAAGCAATATGAATTTTTTTTAAATAAATTTGAGACAGACAGAATAAATAAAGTTAAAATAACTCATTTATCTACTCAACAGATATTAAAATGTTTTTTTAAATCATTTCTTATTAAAGACCATGATAATAATTTTAATATAAGAAGCTTACCTATTGAAGATATTAAGGAAATTTCAATGCTCCCCAATGAAACGGTAAAAGAAATTATTGAAGCTTTAGAAATATTTCCTTTTTTATTTATTAAAAATGAAAAGGAATTTTATACCCTTAATTCTACAGATTTTCTCTTCTATTGGAATGAAATGATACATTGGATATCTGAAGAACTGGATAATATTAATCAGTATATTTATTATAAAAAACTGGCAGTTTCTCACCAGAATGGTAAGGCAGATTTATTAACAGGATCAAGTTTAGAAAATGCATTATTATGGCATAAAGAATCTAATCATAATTTGGTATGGGCTAAATATTATGCTCCTGAATATGAACTTACCATTCAATATATTGAAAACTCTTTTTCTGAACATAAAACCTCTATTGATGCCAGTCACAGGAGAAGCAATAGATTGCTTAAAATTTCAAGAGGCATTGCCTTCGTAGTTGGCTTTGCTTTTATTTTGTCTTCATTGGCAGCTATACTTGCAGGATTTGAACGAAACAACGCTATTTTAGCAAAAAAAGCTGCTGAAACAGATCGAATTAATGCAATCAAATTGAAAGAATTGGCAGAAATAGAACGAAATAAAGCCTTTAATGCTACAAAGGCAGAACATATGGCCAAACAAGTTGCAGAACATGAAAAACAACAGGCATTTTTTGCTCGAGATCTTGCTAACCAAGAGAAATTAAAAGCTTTGATAGCAAGAAATGCAGAAATAAAAGCAAAAGAACAAGCTGAACTAGAGAGAACAATAGCCATTTCAGCAAAAGATTTAGCTGAAAATGAAAGAAAAAATGCTATTTCTGCTCGATTAGAAGTAGATAAAGCGTTATTTCAGGCCTCAAATAATTTTAATCGTGCTGAGAAACTTAGGAAACAACAAGAATCCAGAGCGGATGCCCTAAATTCCTTTAGATTATTACTAAATAATCAATATAATGAAGCTCTAAAACTGGTTACTAACGCTTATTCGGTTAACCTTCAAAATGATGGAAATCAATTTGAACCTGATATCTATAAATCGCTTGTATATGGAATGAATATGGTAAAGCCAGAAAATTTTAGTTTCAAATTAAAACAACCTTTAAAAAATATTGCAATAAGCCCAAATGGAAAAATAATCGCTTGTTATAGCATTGGTGGAATTCTGTCAATATTAACATCCTATTTTTACAATAATATATCTTTAAAGATACCATTTCAAATATTTAAATCCTTTAGTTTTACTCAAAATAATGATTTATTGGTTGGTACTACAGATGGTTTTATTCATTTATATGATCCAGTTAATGGATTTTTGAAATGGAGTAAATATATTTCAAAAGACCCTATAAATTCTATTTTATTTATAGGAGAAGACAAATATGTTTTTAATTCTGGTAAGCAATTATTCTTGCTTAAAGGTTTATTGCAGTCTTCTCCTTTAATTAGTATAGATTTACCTGTTGAAAGTACTCTAAATAAAGTAATCAAAGGTGAAACCTCAGATATTATATATGCTTCCATTGGTGAAACACTTTATTATTTAGATATAAATAATTTATATTTAAAAAATTATTGGAAAAAATTAATAAATATTCCTAATTTGATAAACAGTCTATCATTTAAATATTATAAAAATATTGGCTACTTATTAATTGGAGATCAAAAAGGATCTATTTACCTTTTTGATTTAAATTCCAGAAGTATTTTATTAAATAAAAAAATACATCAATCCAGTATTAGTTCTTGTCAGCTATTAGAAGTTAATGATTATATGGTTCTAATAAGTACAGGCTTAGACCATAAAGTAAATGTAGATTACCTATTTAAAATTGAAAATAATTCTCTTATTTCTAAATCAGCGGTGGAATTAGATCTTCATACAGGATGGGTTACCGATTTAGCATGTGATGTTCATAAAGGTATTTGTTTTAGTTGCAGTGAGGATATGAGTATTCGAAAATGGTTTTTAAATCCAAAAGAAATTCATATACAAGCGGAAACGTTTTTAAATGACAAAAACTGATAAAAATGAATAAAATATTGAAAAAAGTTTTAATTAATACTATAATAAAAGTAAAATATTATTTCTTTCTTAACATAATTTTATTGGTTTCTTATAACTTGAGTGCGCAATGCGATTTTAATCAAATAAAAGATGCAAATGAATTTTATAAAATTGGAAAATTTGAAGATGCTAAAAATATTCTTCATAGATGTATAAACGGTAAAGGATTCATTGAAAATCAGGATATAAACAGGGCGCTGCGTTTATTATCATTAATAGCGATTGCAGAGGATAGTTTCCAATTGGCAAAATTATATATTAAAACCATAGTTTTAAATAATCCGGATTTTTCATCAGATCCTCATATTGTTTTTGATCAGTTTTTTAGAGAGATTAAAATGAGTAATCAGGTGGTAAAAGTTTATTCAGTATCAAAAAATGCTGAAGATATCGAAACAGCTCCTGCTCCTATATTATTGATAACCAGAGATGAAATACTTAAAAGAGGATATGTAGATATTATAGATGTTTTACAAGATCTTCCAGGTTTTGAAATTAGCAAAATATTTTCAGCCACGTATGCAAATGTTTTTCAATTAGGTTTTCGACAAGAGAATACGGAAAGAACTCTTTTAATGATTGATGGAGTCGAAGAAAATGATATATGGTCCAATATTGCTTATTTGTCCCGTCAATATCCCATTTCCAATATTAAAGCAATTGAGGTATTATATGGTCCATCCTCTACAATGTATGGACCTCGGGCATTTGTTGGAGCTATCAATATTTTAACATTGGATGCTGGTGAAAATCCAGTAACAATTTTAAAAAACAAGAATGAAAAGGATAAAAAAATTAATTCTATTAACATAAACGCTAATTTAAGTAGTGCATCTTTTAGAACAAAAGATATTGATATGTCTATTGGCTGGACTACGAAAAATTTTAAATTATCTGTTACTGGGAGATACTTTTACTCAGATGAAGATGATCTTTCTTTTGTAGAATTTTATAATTATGCGCCATCAGATATCGATAAATTCAATTATAATTCTTTAAGTTTAAGAGGAAATTTTACCCTTAGTAATATTAATGGAGTAAAAAAAACAATTCCATTAAGTGAATATGTTAATACCTTCAACATTCCAAAAACAAGTCCTTTATATCAGATTTTTTACAATAAAAATAATTCAGTAGATAGTATTATTTTAACTCCAGAAGGTATTGAAAAAGCAAGATTAAAAGACAAAGAGGCATACACTGGAAATGTCAATGGTAAACCCAATGGATTCTCAAACCATACTAATAACTATTTTTTAAGTGCTAAATTAAGTATGAATTATTTTGTCCTTGGAATAAGTACCTGGAGAAATGAAGAAGGTTTTAATTATTACCAGGATATTTATACAGCGGGTTCAAAAAATGGCAATCTATGGATACCTAAAAATATAACTCTATATTCAAAGTATGAACAAACATTTGAAAGGTTTTCTGTTACAAATTTAACTACTTTTCATGACCACAGTGTTGATAAAGCTACTAACAGAGTAAATTTTTATCCTTTTGGAATTTCAGGAAGTGGTTTACATCTGGCACATCTTTTGAATCCAGATTCACTTATTATTAACAATACAGGAACAGCTCTTCATAAACATGGATTCGCCAATACTTTTTTTTATTATCAGGCAAAACAATTAAGGAATGATTTTAGGATAAATTATTCTGGCAAACGATTTAATCTTTCAAGTGGCCTGGAATTTAGGAGTAGTTTTATGCAAGGAGATTATTTAAATTATACAAATTTTGAATATCAGAATAAAATTAATCAAAACAAAATATCCTTTGCTCAAGAATTTGGAACGGTAAAAAATCAAGAAAAAGGAAGCAATTTGTTTTCCATATTTGATTTAGCAATTTATTCTCAATTAAATATAAATTTAATTCCAGATAGGTTAATTTTAAATTCGGGTATAAGATTAGATTATAATCGAATTAGAGCCAGTGGCGGATTTGGATATGAATTTTCACCCCGTGTGGTTTTAGTCTATAAATTACCCTCCTTTACTGTAAAGGGAATTTATTCCAGAGGAATACAAAATGTATCTCAATGGACTAAATTTTCTACGGGTGGAGGAAGAACGCCAAACCCTTTATTGGATACAGAAAAAGTGGATTTTTTAAATCTTACCATTTTAGGACATCTTTTTCAAAAATCATTAGAATGGGAATTAATGTTATATAGCAGTTTTATTAAAGATGCAGTAGCCTCCAGTACTGATTCAAAAGGAATTACTCAAAATAGAAATATAGGTTCCTATCATATTTTAGGAACCATGACCCATTTGAGATATCGAGCGTCAAATAGACTTAGTGCTTATGCAAACCATACATTTATGCTACCAAATCAGGTTGCAGATGGAATTACGGCTAATTTTAAACCTTTGAGAATTGGTGATATTGCATCACATCATCTCAATGCTGGAGTTAATTTTTATTTTAAATTTAAAAAAATACAAACAAACCTTGATTTTCGGGCTAATTATGTTGGGAGTAAAAAAGTAGGGCCTGGCACCACACAATCAGGAAATCTTGGTGTACCTGATAATACGATAAATGCCTATTTGATATTTAATGGTGCCATTCACTTGGCACCTAAAAATATATCCTGGATGCACATTTCTATAGTAGCTAATAACCTACTAAATAACAATATTCTTGATGCAGATGACAAAAGATATTATCATCCTGGACCACGTACTGCATCTGGTTCTTTCAATAATATTGCAGGTTTTGTACCATATGTCCCACAACGCCCCAGAAATTTAATGGTTAGGATTACTATAAATATTTAATTTCATGAAAGAAGATTATAATCGAAGGAAGGTAGATTTCAATCATATACACGCAACCAGTAATGTACATTTTGATATTTTTTTTGAAATATTAAATATTAGTGAAAATCAAAGAGTATTGGATATTGGCGGGGGATATGGTGAAATCTTATTGGAATTTAAAAAAAGACATGTTCATCCAATTTTTTATTATGATTTACTGGATTCCTCTACTTTACAATTAATAACGGGAAAGGAAAAAATTTTAAATGTTTTGGATTCTAAGCAGACGAATCAATACATTCAATTTTTAGAATTTGATTTGTTTTCATTTATACCGAAAACCACTTATGACCATGTAATCTTAAAAATGGTATTACATGAATTTTCTTTAACTGATAAAGTTTCAGTTATTAAAAAAGCAAAATCAATGTTAGGGGAAAAGGGTAAACTTACCATCTGGCGTCCCTATCTTCCTCATTATGTAAGAGATTTTTTCTCAGCAATCATCTTAAAAAAGGACGAACTTGCAGGTTACCATTTGATGCTTCAAACGCGCTATTTTGAATCGGAAGAAGAGTTTAAAGAAATATTAATCCAAGCAGATATTAATCCATCAGAGCCTAAATTTATTTTTGAGTATTTATTTGATACTTCAAGAAGATTTGAATCAGAATTTTCTGGAAATTCATCCTTGTATTTCAATTGGATTAATTTTATATTGGAAAAATATGAAAGTGAGTCTACAGAATTGAAAAAACAAGTTAAACTCGTAAAGTCATCAAATGGATTATATATAAATTTTCAACGTGCCATCTATCAATTTTAATTAGTAGATATGTTCATTAGATTATCCAAAGAAGAAAATCGCACCATCCGAATATTAATATTGATGTCTTTTTTTTCAGGGATATTTATTTCTTATTATGTTTCTTACATCTCTGCCGTGTTTGTTAAAATTGCAGGAGTTCAACTTTTACCTTTAGCTTACATACTATCAGGATTAGGTGGCATGTATTTAATTTCCTTATTCAATAAATTTGAATTAAAATATAATTTAAAATCAATTTCACTAATTTTTTTGCCCCTTTTATCTGTTAGTGTCATCGTTGTATGGTACATATGCACATATTTTGGAAGTAATAAAATAATAGTCTTTATCTCTTATTCTTGGTTTTGGATTATTGGAAATTTCATGCTATTACTTTTTTGGAAATTGCCAGGTCTTTTCCTTACTTTTGGTCAAAATAAAAAATTATTAGGTATAATAAGTTCCGGCGAAGTTATTTCAGCTATATTGGCTTATTTATCAATCCCCCTATTCTTGAGTCAGGGTTTTATTAAAAATGAATCTGATTTATTATTAATATCCTTTTTTGGCATTTTTATATTTTTTATACTTTTTATAGTTTTAAATTTTTACTCATCAAATTCCAATCATATTATAAATAAAATTAATATATTACCATTAGAAGACAAAACCTCTTATGATTTTTTTTCTTTAATTAAAATACCATTTTTAAAATATGTATTTTCCTCTGTGGTTATAGCTGTTATTATACAATCGACAGTAGATTTTAGCTTGATGATCATATCGAAACAAATAATTACCGACACAAAATCTTTGGCTTCTTTTTTTGGATTTATATTTGGAAGTGCCAAAATATTTGAATTTGTACTAAAAACAATGATTTCCAATAGATTATTAAAGAATTATGGTATTCAATCTGGTATAATTACTTTTAGCTTAGTAATTTGTATAATTTCTCTTTTTGGACTTGGTTTTCATATAGCTGGTGCTATTACATTTTTATTTATAGCTACCTTATTGAATAAAATGATGGAAAGGTCATTAGTCCGATCTGTTTTTACTCCAACGCTTAGTATCTTATTTCAAATTTATACAGGAAAAATGCAGTCAATTGCGCAAAATTTTGGAGATGGACAAGGTAAAACATATGGGCAGCTCCTTTCGGGATTTATTTTATTTACTATTTCTTTGATTCCATCTTTTTTTTATAAAATGAGTATGATTTTTTTGTTGTTAATTTTATGTTGTATTTGTCTTTTATATTTAGCATCCAAATTATTTCCACACTATAGAGATGAATTAAAAAAACGAATTTCTACCATGGTAGATAACAAACAAGAATCACCAATAAGTATCGAGTTGATAGAGGATAATAAAACCGATATGGAATTAAAACAGATGAAGGATTCTCTTTATTATCATCAATTAAAGGAAAACGTAAAAAATTATATCCAATACATATCTATTTTGCAAACAATGCAATCTTCAATGAATAAAAACCTAAAATTATCCATAAAAGAAGAAGTAAATCAATTGAATAAACAAATATTTGAAATATTAGGGTGCGCCAATGACAAAAATATTTTGAATCAAGTATTAAAATTAATTGAATCTAAAGAGCAAGAACAATTGGTCATGGGTATTGAAGTATTATCTTTAATGTTAAATACTCAGGAAAAAGTATTGGTGTTACCTATATTTCAAGAGACAAAGTATGCTTTAATTCTTCGAAAATTAGAACCTTATATTTCAATACCAAAAAGAACATTGTCTGAAACTTTAGTTCACCTAGCTTTCCATCATCCAAATAGATATAGCTTAAAAACGAGATATCTGGCAATTTTTGAACTAATTAAGAGTAAACAAATTACTTTTAATCAGCTTGCAGCTGCCTGTTTTTCTTCCGAAAGAATCATTCAGGATTTATCACTATTCTACCTTGGTACCTTATATCCTCAAAGACTGGATGAAATAATCGCACGTACTGAAAGGAAATACCCTTCAAAAAATGTCATTGATGAAAGTTATTCCAACATTTTAATTACTTAATGCTGTAACGGAATTAGCACAATGATTAAATACCATTTTCCAAAAATAAATTTAGGCTATCCATATATTTTATAAGAAAACAGGAACCTAAAAATATGGAAAAATTATTCTGAATATTACAAACTTTTATACTTGAATGTAACTAACATCAAAAGGTATAAAAACCCTTAAACATATAATTTAGATAAAATTTATTTGTATATATTTTTTTAGAATTCCTTTATCTTTGGAAAAAAAAGGTAAATGAAAGTTAGTTACTCAAATTTCTTTATATTATTTCTATTTACTCAGCTATTCTCTTCTTGTCTTGTTTCAGATGATCATTTTAATGCCTTACCAAATGGAATATGGAGAGGAATACTTAAACTGGATTCCAGACCTGTAAGTTCAAATCCGAAAGGGGAACCATTACCCGAAAAACTTAATCTAAAATTTGATGAAGTAACAGAAGGGGAATTACCCTTTACCTTTGAAATTAAATATATCACTCAGGATAGTTTTATTATGATCCTTTTTAATGGCTCTGAAAAAATAATTACTTCAGATATCTCCTTCGGACGCAGTAAATATCTGGCAAAAGATACTTTCAGAATAAATTTCCCCATTTATGATACTTATATTCATGGTCTTTACGAGGAAAATGTCATGGAAGGTGAATGGGTAATTAACTATAGAACAGAACTTAATAAAATACCGTTTGTGGCAAAATTTGGTCAGAACTATCGGTTTACCCAACTAAAAAAAGATCCAATAATGAATCTTACTGGTTCCTGGGATACTGAATTCGGCTTGGTTGACGGAGAAGAACCCTATCCAGGAATTGCTGAATTTAAACAATCTGGAAATCATTTGACAGGAACTTTTTTAACAGAAACAGGTGATTACAGGTATTTAGAAGGCTCCGTTCAGGCTAATAAATTGTATTTATCCGTTTTTGACGGTTCTCATGCCTTTCTCTTCGAGGGAAAGATTAATGCCGATTCTACCATAAATGGGATTTTTAGATCAGGAAAACATTATCAAACAATATGGAAAGCAAAACCTCTAAAAAATAATGTTTTAAGAAATCCAGATAAAATAACCCAGACAGTAAATTCTGATGTTATAAATTTCAAATTTCCTGATATTTATGGAAAACCAGTATCTTTAAGTGACCTTAAAGGAAAAGTGAAAATTGTACAATTATTTGGAACATGGTGCCCAAATTGTCTGGATGAAACTAATTTCTTACTTGAATTCCTTACTCAAAATGAGGATAAAGATATATCGGTTATAGGTCTAGCCTTTGAGAGATATAATGAAAAAGATAAAGTTTTACCCCTTCTGGCAGCTTACAAAAAGCGTTTAAATATTCCTTATACAATATTATGGGCTGGTTCTTATAATAAAAAAGAAGCCTCAAAAGTTATGCCAATGTTGAATGAAATTATAGCCTTTCCTACGTTGATAATTCTGGATGAAAATAACAAGGTTATAAAAATTCACACAGGGTTCAATGGACCAGCTACCAGTGAATATGGAGCTTTTAAAAGGGATTTTAACGAAACGATTGAAAAAATATTAAGTTCTGACATAATTAATTAAATTAAAAAACTATGAATCCAAATGTTGCCATAGCTTATGCTACAGAAAATTTAAAATCCGCGAATAAAATTTTGCAAGATTTTAAGAATACTTCTATTCAATTTACTTTGGTAAGTTCCAAGGAATATACAGATCAATCTATCTTTAGCCAGTTAGAACATTTTCAAGGCCCTATTATATTATTAGTAAGCGTCAATTTTTTGCAATCATTGTCTTGTATGCAAAATACGCTATCCCTGATAACAAAAAAATCAGATCAAATAGTGCCTATATTGGTAAATGGGCTAATCACTGATCCAGAAAATGGAGAACTTAGAGAAGTTCCCACAACTATTGATAAAATTGGAGATATTATTCCATATATTAACTATTGGCAAAGTCAATACCTGGAAGCCAGAAGTCATAAAAATGAAATTAGATCTGAAGAGTCAGAAAAGATAAAATTTGAAAATTATTCCAATATTTTACGAATGGTTTCATCTGAAGCTGGAGAAACCTTACGTCATTTAAGGAAATTTTTACCCCCAACGCTAATCGAGTGCAGATCTTCTAAAAATAGATATCAGTGGGTCCAAGATCAATTAATTGATTTTCCTTTTCAAGAAAATTTATTTCTTGAAGATGAAATAGAAAACAATGAAACAGTAGTAGATGCACCGCCTCCATTTTTCATCCCAACTTATAAGGAATTTGAAGAAGAAATGATTGAACCTCTAAATAGCTCCGTTTCAGAATTAAAAGACAAGATTGAAAAAGAAGAGATTTTTAATTTCGAGTCAACTACACCTTTGGAAGAACCAGAGCATTTTTCAAACAAAAATATGGAAACAGGGTTAGATGACTTGGTTAATGATCATTTGGTTGATTTTTCACCAGCGCTACCTCCAACTTTGCCCCAATTACCTATTGGAACTGTTGATTTAACTCAGCCAAGGGAAGAACTTTCAGATAATGAAATGGATAAACTCCCTTTTGGTGAAGAGGTGGAAGAACCAACAATGGTTGAGTCAGAAACTGATTTGGAAACTGAGTTTGATACTGAAATTGATTCTGTTGTTTCTTTATATCATCAAGTAGAAAAACAGTATCCGCATGATATAGACAAGCAATATTTTCATTTAAAACTGGTACTTAGAGAGACTGATAATGAACATCAAAAATTAAATTATTTGCTAAATTTTGTTGCTAAAAATCCAGATTTTCTGGAGGCAAAATTATCAGTTTCAAAAATGTATCATTCGCTGGGAAATTGGGAAGATGCTAAATCACATTTAGAAGAAATTTTATTGATTGATCCCAATCATGGTGAGTCTAATTATGAATTAGCAAGTTTACTTATTTCTCACTTTCCAGACAGAATGGAAAGGGCAGGTAATTTATTGAAAAATTGCCTTCGTCAACCTAATTATCCTAAAGAGGCATTGTATACCTATGGTATTTATTTAAATAATATTTCTAATAAACCATTCAAAGCATTGGAATATTTTTTAAAAACCATTGAGGCTGTGCCTGATCATAAATTTGCTTATTATGATATTGCCACCTTTTATTTTAATGAGGGAGAGAAAAAAATAGCCAGAGAATTTTATTTAAAAGCAGTTCAAAATAACCCTGAGCTTAAAATTTCTGATAATGATCTTGCCTTTGATGTTCAACCAGCTTTATTCTAAATAAGTGAATTTAATACTTCCTTTTGACGACCAAAATCAAGGTAAGATTGCTTGTATAACAGGTGCCAGTTCAGGAATTGGCCTATCCTGTTCTTATTATTTTGCGAGTAAAGGTTATCATCTAATTTTATTAGCCAGAAGATATGATAAATTAAAAGAAATTTCTGTTCATATTAAATCTTTATATCCGGTAGACATTTATCTTATTATTGAGGATGTTACAGATGAAAAGGCTATTCGTTCTGCCTTTGAGACATTACCTGAATCGTGGAAAAAAATTGACTTCCTTCTTAATAATGCAGGAAAAGCAAAAGGGTTTTCTCCTTTTCAAGAAGGTAATCTGGACCATTGGGAGGAAATGATTGATACCAATGTAAAAGGACTGATATATGTTTCCAGAGCTGTTATACCATTCATGATAAAGAATCAAAGTGGCTTTATATTAAATGTAGGTTCAATTGCCGGAAGACAAACTTATCCGAATGGAAATGTTTATTGTGCCAGTAAAGCAGCAGTTCAGGCACTTACAGAAGGAATGAGAATTGATTTACATACACATAATATCAGAATAGCATCTATTTCACCTGGGCATGTTGAAGATACTGAATTTGCTGTTGTCCGTTTTGATGGTGACAAAGAAAGAGCAAATATATACAGTGACTTTAACCCACTTACTGCTTTTGATATTGCTGATTTGATATATTTTATGGTTTCCAGACCAGCACATGTCAATATCCAGGATGTTATCATTATGGGAACCCAACAACCAACAGCAACTATTGTTAACAGAAACGGAAGGAACAATTTTCCTATTTAATAAATTTTATCGTTTCTAAAATTTCATGATGCTCATTCCTAATTACAAGAAAATAGGTGCCTTTTTGGATTATGGGCAGTTTTAAGGAAATTAAATTTTCATATACTGGAATTGGGTATAATTTTAAAAGTTGTCCATATTGATTGTATAATAAAGCGTTCATTCCATTTAGATTTATTAAATGGGTTAATCTTTTCAAAGTAACCATTTCACTGGTAACCGGATTTGGAAAAACTTTAAAAAATCCTGAAGATTCTGATTTGTTAATAGTTCCTGAAGCAATAGAAGCAGCTTGTGTTATTTTAACAAAGCTGGTATCTAATCCATTGGGTAAAAACTTTAAAAATCCTTCTCTTTTTAAATTAGAATTATTCGATGTACTTTTTACCTCCACCACTGATTTTCCATTTACCTGCAAAATACTGGTTGTTACAAAATCCATTGATTCAAATAAATTCCATGTAGTATTTGTTGAAATGGATAAGATTTCTGTTCCACCAGTTTCACTGAAGTGTAAATTTTGAGGCGAAATTGAAAAGTTAGGAATAGATTTTTCTTGAATTATTTTGACTATAATTGAATCAACTCCTGACCCTTTTATAACAATAGTTCCAGATCGTTGATTAAAGGTAGTATTCGGTTCGCATGTAACTTCTACAATCCCGTTATTAGAACCTGAAACAACGGATAAATTAAAAAATGATTCTTTCTTACTTAATATCCATGAAATATTAGAGGAAATACTTAAGGAATATTTTCCACCGGTAGATGGAAACTGAAAATTTGAGGGATTAACAGAAAGGATTAATTCCTTTTCTAAAATTGATTTTATGTTATAGGTGTGAATTGATCTGCCAAAAGTTCCTGCAATTAATTCCATTTTTTCAGGGACATATTCCAGATCATAAACAGCAACTAATGGAAGATTTGAACCTAATTTATGCCAGTTTAGACCTGCATTTAATGAACCATATACCCCAGCATCTGTGGCTACAAACAATAAAGAATCATTTTGCCCCGGAACGATAACTAAATCATTAATAGAAATATAAGGTAAATCACCTCTGATGGATTTCCATTTTTCACCTCTTTCTTTAGAAATAAAGAGATGAGATTGCCAGTCGTTATCTTTATAACCAGACTGAGCTACATATACATGATTTGGAAAAGAAGGTGATGCTTGAATAGAAGTTACATATCTTTCGGGTAAACCTGCATTTATATTAGACCATAAATTTATTTCAGGATCAAAACGCCAGCAATTTGCATCTGATGTACCAGCATATAATAATCCTTCGAGAATAGGAGATTCATGAATGGTGGTAATATTATGAAATCTAGAACCATAAATATTCCCATCTGTAAGATCCATACTTATAGCTTTCCATATTGCGTTTGTTCCATTCGTATTTTTATAAATTTTAGATGTTCCAGTATATAAAATACTAGCATTAAACGGACTTTTTATCAAAGGGGCATCCCAAGCTACAGGATCAAATTTATCAATACCATTCATAATCGTATTAAAAGATAATCCCTTATTAGTACTGGCAAGAATATTTCCATTTTGAGTAAGAGTGTATATAACATTAGGATTAGTTGGATCAAAAACTTGTTGAAAACCATCTCCTCCGTACAATCTCTGCCAATTATCAGGACCATTTCCTTCTAAAGTGCCATGATCTTGAGCCCCTCCGTAAAAAAACGTTGGCTTATGCGGATTATAAGCTATTCTGTAAAATTGAGTAGCAGGAATTTGTTCATAATCGTTCCAGGTCATTCCTTTATCTTTTGATATATATACTCCTCCATCAGAAGCCAATAAAATCTCATTTTCATTTAGAAATACTAAATCGTGTTTATCGGCATGAATTTTCTGTTCATACCATGGGGGAGCTCCTAAATTCCACGATATGCCACCATCTTTTGATCTCCACAAATCAACTCCCAGTATAAAAAGATCCTTGTCATCATAAGGATTTATTTCTATTTTACCAAAATACCAACCAAAACCTCCCATTGCATTTTCAGGAATAATATTTGAGGAAGATTCTTTAAAAATATTTGACCAGCTAAGAGCACCATTTGTCGATTTGTAAAAACCTTCCCATTCATTATTTTCTCCCATCACAATGGCAAAAATAAGATCAGGTGTTTTTTTACTGGCAACTAGTCCAATTCTACCTTTGGAGCCAGGTTTTAGCCCAGTGGAACTCATTTTCCAAGTTGTTCCAGCATCTGTACTCTTCCATATATTTGCATTGTTACCTGTTAAAATACTTTCTCGATTATTTCTAACTCGCGGCCAGGAAGCGGCATAGATATTATTTGGATTAAATGGATCGAATATTAAATCTATTATTCCCGTTTCATCTGCAACATGAAGTTTTTTTTCCCAAGAAATCCCCCCATCTAAACTCTTGTAAATACCTCGTAATTTATCCTTTTGAAAAGGAAGGCCCATGCTTGAAGCATACAAAATATTAGAATTGATTGGATTAATTAAAATTTTTGATATAATCTGAATACCTGATGGACCAATATTTTTCCAGGTCAAACCTCCATCAGTACTTTTATAAATTCCATTTCCAACAAAAGGGTACCCAGAAATATTGGGATCTCCAGTTGCTACATAGATGATATTACTATTGAAGGGATCTATATTTATATCGGCAATTGCCAACCAAGGATAATCATCAAAGAGTGATTTCCATGAATTTCCAGCATCCGTGGTTTTCCATAACCCACCAGATGAAAATCCTAAAAAGACAATTTTATCATTGAAGGGGTCTTGTTTAATCACATTGACTCTTGCTCCAATTTTAGAAGGACCTCTTAAAATCCATTTTTCATCAAAACCTTTAGGAACAGATCTAAGATTTACCCTATTTGATATTACATTCAACGATTCAATATATTTTTTTGAGGTAAACTCGTCATTAAAAAATTGTCTTATTAGAAAGAAGTTTTCAATAGGTTTAAAATTATAGGAAGGGAAAACAAACCTAATATCAGAAGGTAAAAAAGAAAATAAAACAAGGGTTAGCAGAATTTTAATAGAGACTGTAACAAATTTAAAAACATTAAATTTTGGATTTTTACCCATTATTTATAGTGAGTTTTATCTTCCACCTAATAATAATCGCATTTCTCGCCGTTGAGGAGCGGATTCAAATAAATTATTTTCATTATCTGTTAAAGGAATAACAGAAGGAACAGTTACTGGTTTTCCCTCTGGTGTACTTAAAGCTACAAAAGTATAATAAGCATGATTACATCTGCGATAGTTATGACCTTTAATATCGGCTGCATAAACCTCAACATAAACTTCAACTGAAGTATTGAAGGATCTTGTGACCATAGCCTCAATGGTGACTATATCACCTACATGAATAGGCTTTTTGAAAGCTACATTATCAACCGAAACAGTAACTACTTGATTTTCACAATGTTTTCCTGCACAAACACTAGAAATAATATCCATCCACCGCAGTAGATTTCCACCCATTAAATTTCCCATCGGATTAGCATCATTGGGCATAACCATTTCTGTCATTACAGATTTTGACTCAGCAACTCTTTTTGCTTTTATTTCTTTTTCCATAAATTTATAACAAATCAAATTCAAAAATAGATGAAATTTTATTTTTTAAAATTGCTTTTACTTCCTTCATATCTTGTTTTTTTCCTAATTCATTCTCCAGTGATGTAACTGATTTTTCAACATCTTTAATGCCGCAAGGTATTATGTATTTGAAATGATCCAAATTTGTATTAACGTTAAACGCAAATCCGTGTAAGGAAACCCAGCGACTAAGGTGAACACCTATAGCACAAATTTTCCGCTTTATTAATCCATTTTTATCTTTTACCCAAACGCCAGTAAAACCCTCTTCTCTGTAACCATCAATTTTATAATGTTTAAGTGTTTGAATAACAGATTCTTCTAATAATCTTACATACTTATGAACATCATTAAAAAAAAAGTCTAAATCTAAAATAGGATAGCCTACAATTTGACCTGGTCCGTGATAAGTGATATCACCACCTCTATTAATTTTATAAAATTGAATATTTTTAGAAGCCAATTCTTCAATTGATACCACTAAGTTTTCTTGTGAGCCACTTCTGCCTAAGGTAAAAACCGCATGATGTTCACAAAATAAGAGAGTATGATTTGGATTATCCCTTTTTCCTGTTTTTTTATCTTCCTTTAGTTCATTATGAATTTGAGTTTGATATTGCCAGGTTTCATAATAATCAGTTAATCCTAAATCCTTAAAAACTACCTTTTGGCGCATTAATTTTTAGACAAAGTTAGGATAAATCTTTAACTATCAACAAAGGGTTATTTTGACAAAATGAGGAAATTAATTTAACATTTAAAAAAAATAATAAACAAGAATGAGAAAGTTAAATTTTATTTTATTCCTTTTAATTAACACCTTAAGTCATTTAAATAGTCAAACAACAGATTTTCAATTAATTGGAGGTCAAATTATACCCATATTAGGTAAAGACTATGCACAATATAAGGGTTTCAAATATTCCGGTATTTTATTACGTGAATCACAATGGCTTGAGGTGAATTCAAGACAATCACTGGATTTATTGGTATTTTTTAGGGACAAAAATCAATATTTTTTTGTTAAATACACCAGTCCTTATTTGAAAAATCAATCATTTGAAATTGGATATAATAAAAATTTAAATTCTATATTAATGCTAGGAATAGAATTAGGAAACAGAAGACAAATGTTCATTGATGATATTCCAGTAAACTCTTTAAAATTAGCTATAAATACGTTTGTTAATGTAAACCCTAATCATCAGCTGTTTATAAAAGCAGAAAAAGAGATAGCTTTTAAAAATGGTATTGTTAATAATGGTTTTATCGTGGGAATTGATAACAAGATAAATTCATCTTTACAGCTGAAATTATATTTTGCCTATAATATGGAATTTATTACCAGAGGATTAAGAGGAAATATTAAAGGAAATTTCAAGTTGTTTGAAGGTGAATTAGGATGGGAACCTCTCCCCTATTCCCTTTCATTTGGAATGTCTTACAAGCTTCCAAAAAATT
>Ga0214921_10005232_pt1 | contig 18467 bp, 25 predicted proteins | sample LL1505_MetaG_FD_177992 | JGI IMG/M metagenome (GOLD analysis project Ga0214921, IMG submission 177992) | Freshwater microbial communities from Lake Lanier, Atlanta, Georgia, United States - LL-1505 | ecosystem: Environmental > Aquatic > Freshwater > Lake | place: USA: Georgia | collected... | reverse complement strand
ACGCCGGCAAGAACGTCGGTACGGGCAGTGACTTCACCCTCTTTGCACTGGTCGACGGTGTCGTCGGGTTTGACCGTGAGGGCCGACGCATCAACGTGCTCGTTGGCTGAGAGTGTTTGTAGACCGCGTTCAATTTGAAGTGGCGGCAGGCAACGGCGGACGCGGTTGCAAGAGCTTTCGTCGAGAGAAGTACATTCCTCTCGGTGGTCCTGACGGCGGCAACGGTGGCGATGGCGGCAGTGTGATCATGCGGGCCCAGCCCGGCGTTGATTCCCTGGCCCCGCTCGCCCATCGCCAACAGTGGCGGGCCGCGAGCGGTGAGTCGGGGAGCCCGAAAAACTGCCATGGCCGCATGGCGGAGGACCTCGTGCTGCTCGTGCCTCCTGGCACGGTCGTGATCGACGAGGCCACGGGGCTCGTGCTCAAAGACCTGGCCCTTCCCGGCGAAACGATCGTGGTGGCCAAGGGTGGGGCAGGGGGGTGGGGCAATCTCCACTTCAAATCGTCCACCAATCGCGCTCCGCGCGAGACCACGCCGGGGGAGACGGGCGAGGTTCGCCGCCTCCGCCTGGAACTGAAGGTGATCGCCGACGTGGGGCTCGTTGGCAAGCCGAACGCTGGAAAAAGCACGCTGCTCTCACGACTCTCCCGGGCTCGACCCGAGATCGCCGACTATGCGTTCACCACCAAGAAGCCGATGCTCGGGATCGTGGCGGTGTCGCGGGATCGCAGTTTTGTGTTGGCGGACCTGCCAGGACTGATCGAAGGGGCGCATGCGGGGATCGGGCTGGGACATGAGTTTTTGCGGCATGTCGAACGGGCCGGGATACTCGTGCATGTGGTGGAGCCTGTGCCTGTCGACGGCAGCGATCCGCTGACGAATTATCGGGCCATCAGGATGGAACTGGTTCGCTACGATGAATCCTTGGGAAGGCGACCTGAAATTGTCGTCGTCAGCAAGGCCGAACTCCCGGGCGCGGAAGAGATTCGTGCTGCGTTGGCGACGGCCATCGACCGGGAGGTCATCGCCGTCAGTGCGGTCACCGGCCAGGGTCTCGACCGTCTGCTTGCCGCCGTGGTGACGCACCTGGACGCAGCAGCCTGATCCGAGTGAAAGGCGGTCATGACCACTCCCATCCCGGCATCCGTCAGTATCGGCGGTACCGTGCTCCTCGCCGATGTCGGCAATTCCCGGATCAAACTGGCCGTGATCGCCGATCTGGGAAGTCATGGCTCCGAAACTCGGCGACTGCCGACGGTCACCAAGCGGCAGGATCTTGACAGCCACGGCTTCCGGCATGCCAACCTTGAAACCTGGCTCAACCAGGCGGCGCCCTCCGCCGCCGTGGTGCTCGTGGCCAGTGTGCATGATGCCGCCGCAGCCAGGCTCGAGGCAGCGATCGCCGAACTCTCCGCCACGCGCTATCGTCCGCTCCGGCAGCGTCGGATCGTGTACGGCGATCTTCCGCTTGAGATCGCGGTCGCCGAGCCGCACAAGGTGGGGATCGACCGATTGGCCGCCGCCGCGGCTGCCGGGATGGTTCGGAGGCCCGGACGCGGGACGATCATCGTCGATTGCGGAACGGCAGCTACGGTCGATCTGCTGTCGGCAGAAGGCGTCTTTCTGGGGGGCGCCATCCTGCCGGGCCCCGCGCTCATGGCTCGGGCGCTCGCGGATGGCACGAGTCGGCTGCCGGTCGTGGCGGCGATGGAGCATGCGATGGGGACGCTCCCGATCATGCCCGGTCGTTCGACTCAGGAGGCGATCGTTGCCGGCATCGGCTGGGGCGTCCGCGGAGCGATTGGCAGGCTGGTCGAGGAGGCCCGCTCGGCACTCGGTGGGAATGCCGATGTCATCCTCACCGGCGGCTGGCGGGGTACGGTGCGCGATGCCTTGCCAGGGGCGATCGAGATGCCGGAGCTGGTCCTCGCCGGGATCGCCCTGGCAGCGGAGCGGGCCTGCTCCCGCTGACAGCCCACGTCTTTGGGCAGCCCCGGAAATTCCGGGTAGACTCCGCCGGATCGACTCCGTCACATCCAGGACTCTGTGATCCCAGTGAGCACCCCCCGCAACCAGTCAGAGTCTCCCAAGGCCGCAGCCCAGGCGGGCCCCAGGGGCGTTCAACCCATAGCCCTTGAAAAAGTCGAGTCCAAGCCCGCAGCTACCAGCGACCACGCCCGCCAGCGGGCCCTGGCGGCGGCGCGGGTGGCCGATGAGACTCGCGGCACGGATGTGCATGTTCTCGATCTCCGGGGATTGACGGACGTTTTCGACTACTTCGTGCTGGCCACTGGTGCGAGCCGCCGGCAGCTCCACGCGATGGCCGACGAGATCGAGCAGGTGATGAAAAAGGAGATGCACGACACGCGCCGCGGCATCGAGGGCTACGAAGAAGGCCGCTGGATCGTGCTCGACTACGGCGACGTGGTGGTGCATCTCTTCGATGCGGAAGCGCGGGAATACTGGGATCTCGAGCAGCTCTGGAGCGGGTGCAAGTCCGTGCCACTCCCGGCTCGCACGGGAACGGCACGGTGACTGCGGCAGGCGGCGATCCGGGCCGCGAATCGGCGCAGGCTTCCAGCGGAGGTGTCAATTTCCGCAGCGCCCTCCGCGGCATGTTTCGGGTGGCCCTCGAACGGCTGGCTGCGGACGGTGTTGTGGCCATTGCGGCCGCAGAACTGCCGGGGTTCATGGAGCAGGTCCGCGAGACGGCCGACCCAAAGTTCGGCGATTACTCCGGCATGATGGCGATGGGGCTGGCCAAGCGCGCGGGACTCAAGCCGCGGGACATGGCCCTGGCGATCATGCAACGGCTCGACGTGGGAGACCTGTTCGAGCCACCGACGGAGCCGGTCGGCCCAGGCTTCATCAATCTTCGCGTTCGCGAGGATGCCTTGGCACGGGCCTTCGTGGCGGCCGCGGGCGACCCGCGTCTCGGCGTGCCTCTGGTCGATCGGCCGGCGAGGATCGTGATCGACTACAGCTCGCCAAACGTCGCCAAGCCGATGCACGTGGGGCATATCCGCTCGACGGTGATCGGCGACGCGTTGGCCAAGATCCTCAGATTCCGCGGCCACCACACGATCACCGACAACCACCTGGGCGACTGGGGCACGCAGTTCGGCATGATTCTCTGGGGGTGGAAGCACCTCCGTGACGATCCCGCCTATGCCGCCGATCCCACGGCCGAACTCGGCCGGCTCTACCGGCTGGTTCGTAAGCTCGCCGATGCCAAGCCCGAAGAGTTGGCGGCCGATCCTGCCGCGGCGGCACTCGTCGCGCGGCATCCAGATGTGGCCCAGGCCGTGCTCGCCGAGACGGTGAAACTGCACGAAGGCGACGCTGAAAACCGGTCACTCTGGGAGCAGTTCATGCCCTCCTGCCGGGCGGAGATCGACCGAATCTACGCTCGGCTGCACGTCCGGTTCGACCACACCCTCGGCGAGAGTTTCTACCAGCCGTTGTTGGGGGGCGTTGTCGATGAGTTGGTGGCGAGCGGACTGGCGCGGGAGAGCCGCGGGGCGACGGGGGTGTTTCTCGGGGGCGAGGACGAGCCGCCGCTCTTGATCCGCAAGGCGGACGGCGCCTTTCTCTACGCGACCACCGATCTGGCCACGATCCAGTGGCGGATGGAGCACTGGAAGCCGGATCGGATTCTCTACGTCGTCGATCATCGCCAGAGCCAGCACTTCGACCAGCTGTTTGCAACGGCAAAGCTCTGGGGCTGCGGCGACCGAGCTGCCATGGAGCGATTGGCACTGGTGCACGTCGCCTTCGGAACGGTGCTCGGCTCCGACGGAAAGCCGTTCAAAACAAGGGCCGGCGATACGGTCGGGCTGGAGTCGCTGCTCGACGAGGGGGTGGAGCGGGCCCGGCAGATCGTGGAGAGCGGCGACGAGGGCCGCGGTGGTCCGGACTGGAGCGACGCCGAGCGACGGCACGTCGCGGAAACGGTCGGCATCGGCGCGATCAAATATGCCGATCTCTCGCAGAACCGCAGCACCGACTACGTCTTCAGCTTCGACAAGATGCTGCAACTCACCGGCAACACGGCGGCCTACATGCAGTATGCCGTGGCCCGCGTGGAGGGCATCTTCAACCGCGCAGCGATCGATCGTGAACGGTTGCGTCAGGAGCTCGCTGGCCGGGCTGACAGTGTCGGGGAAGGCGTGCTGATGCGAGACCCACGGGAGCGGGCGCTGGCGTTGGAACTCGTTCGGTTTGCCGAGGCGCTCGAGGACGTGGAGACCGATTATCGGCCCAACGTGCTGACCGCCTGGCTCTACGACCTTGCCGGCTGCTATTCGAGCTTCTACGACGCCCTGCCTGTGCTCAAGGCCGAGGGAATCGAGCGGAGCAGCCGTCTGGCTCTCTGCGACCTCACGGGGCGGATTCTTCGCCAAGGGCTTGAGTTGCTCGGCATCGGCACCGTCGAAAAGATGTGAGGGAGGCAGCGCCATGAGCCGCCGGCTGGAAACCATTCGCAACATCGGGATCATCGCCCACATCGATGCGGGCAAGACCACGCTCACCGAGCGGCTGCTGTTTTTCACGAAGACCAGCCACCGGCTCGGCGACGTGGATCGCGGCACCACGATCACCGACTTTGACCCAGAGGAGCAGGAGCGGGGGATCACGATCTATTCGGCCGCCGTGACGTTTCGCTGGCAGGATGTGACGGTGAACCTGATCGACACGCCCGGGCATGTCGATTTCACGGCCGAGGTGGAACGCAGCCTGCGGGTGCTCGACGGGGCCGTCGTGGTTTTTTCGGCCCGCGAAGGGGTCGAAGCCCAGAGCGAAACCGTCTGGCGGCAGGCCGATCGGTACGGCGTGCCGCGGATTGCGCTGATCAACAAACTCGATCGTGAGGGGGCTGATTTCTTCGGTACGGTCAGGCAGATCGAGCAGCGTCTGGCCGCCCGGCCGCTCGTGCTCCAGATACCGCTCGGCCTTGGACCGCCGCACGTCAAAGACCCCTTCCGCGGCCTCGTCGATCTCGTGGAGATGCAACTGCTGACATTCCCTGCCAAGGAGGATGCTCTTGCAGGTGATGGCGGCGGTGCGGCGGTGACGAAGTCGGCGATTCCACCGGAGCTCATGGAGGTCGCGGCCGAGTGGCGGGAGCAGCTGGTGTCCACGCTCTTTGACTTCTCCGACGAGCTGGCGGAATTGGCCTTAAGCGAGGCGCCGATCCCCGTGGAGTTGATGCGGAAGGCGATCCGTCAGGCAACGATTCGCCGGCAGGTGGTGCCGGTGCTCGGCGGGTCGGCGCTCGATTGCATCGGGGTGCAGCCGGTGCTCGACGCCGTGGCCTGGTATCTGCCCAGCCCAGCCGATGTGCCGCCGGTCGAGGGGATCGATCCGGCAAAGCTGAGTGGGGCGAAAAAGCCGGCGTCACCGCCGGCAATGATCACGCGCCACGCCGATCCCAAGGCCCCGTTCTGTGGGCTGGTCTTCAAGATCGTGGCCGAAAAACATGGCGATCTCTCGTTTGTGAGGGTCTATTCAGGCACGCTCAAGGCGGGAAGTCGCGCCTGGAATCCTCTCCGTCAGAAGAAGGAAAACATCGCCCAGTTGTGGCATGTGCAGGCCGACCGCCGCGAGCAAATCGAGCAGGCCGAGGCGGGGGACATCGTGGGCTTGATCGGGCCCCGATCGAGCATCACTGGCGACACACTGTGCGACGCCAACGAGCCGATTCTCCTCGAGCAGATCCACTTTCCGGAGACGGTCATCTCGATGGCCATCGAGCCGGAGAGCAGTCTCGAACGGAAGAAATTGGCCGACGTGCTCGAGATGATGAAGCGGCAGGATCCAACCTTTCGGGCTGTGGAAAGTGAAGAGACCGGCCAGACGCTCATCTCCGGCATGGGCGAACTGCATCTGGAGGTGATCAGGCACAGGCTCGAGCGAGACTTCAACCTCCGCTGCCGCGTGCACAAGCCGCGGGTGAGCTACAAGGAGACCCTCGCCCGGGCCGTGAGCGTCACCGGGCAGGTCAATCGCCAGGTGGCCGGACAGACGCTCGCGGCGTCTGTCGCCATTCAGGCCGAGCCCATCAGCGACCAGTCTGCGGTGACCGTGGAGCAGGGCTGGTTTCCGCAGTCCGAAGGGGCTGCGGCCCTGGCCGCGATCATGACCCAGTCGGTCCGAGAGAGTGCCGAGCGGGGCGGACTGAAGGGCTGCCCGCTCTGGGCAGTGCGGATCGTGGTGCTAGAGAGCCCGTTGCCCGATCCGCTTCCCTCCGAGGTGGCGGTCCGGATCGCCGCCGCCGATGCCATCGACCGCATGCTCAACGAGGCGGGTACGGTGCTGCTTGAACCCGTGATGCGGGTCGAGGTCACGGTGCCTGAGGAGCACCTCGGAGACGTGATCAACGACCTTCAGCAACGGCGGGCGATCATTACCAACACGGAAATCCGGGGAGGAATGAACGTGTTGACCGCGGAATCGCCACTGGCGAGCATGTTCGGCTATTCGGCAGCCGTGCGGAGCGTGAGCCAGGGGCGGGCCAGTTTCACGATGTCCCCGCTGAAATATGGCCCTGCAACGGCCGAAACGACCGAGAATTTCGTCTAGCAGGCGGTCTCCGGAGGCGGGCTGGCCGATTCGCGGGCGGGCAGGCGAAGCCGTCTGAGCCGTCTGAACTGGGGCGAGAATCGGCTCTCAGCCGCAATTGGCCGCAGAAAAGCAGCGTGTTGACACCGGCCGGTGACGATCATAGATTTCGTGCTTCATCCGCAGCGACACCCGCGGTGCCTTCCGGCCGCTGGAGACTGTCGCAGAAAAGAGCCTTTTCGGAGGCTTTCTTCGGTCCTGCCGGGCACAGAAGCCCGTGAGGCGTGCGATGAGCAGCCGCCGAAGTGCCCGATGCGTCCGTTTGGTTGTGATAGTCGTTCCTTTTCGATCTGACCGTATTGGAGTTTTTGCGTGGCTGGTCCGACACAAGAAATCATCAGAATTCGCATGGAGGCGTACGACCACGTGGTACTCGATCAGAGCGCCGCGGAGATCGTCGACACAGCGAAGCGGACAAACTCCGAGGTTCACGGTCCGATCCCGTTGCCGACTCGGATCGAGCGGTACACGGTTCTGTCGAGCCCGCATATCGATAAGAAGGCTCGTCAGCAGTATGAAATTCGCACACACAAGAGGGTGATCGATATCGTTCAGGCCACGGCCAAGACGATCGAAGCCCTCAATAAGCTCAGCCTGCCCGCAGGTGTCGATATCAAGATCAAGGCTTCGTCGCGGTAGTCGCAGCGAGGTTCTTGCGGCGGTTGTTCAGGCTTTTTTGGTTATCAAACGGTTCATTCACGCCAACTACACCACTTTTAGGAGCGCACGACACGGCATGCTTGGAAGGCGTTGCGGGTAAGGCTTGGGGCAGGTTGCCCAGGTGCTCCCGCAGCCAACGGCTTCGAGCGTGATCGCGAGATGGAATCAGCGTCGGTGGCAGGAATGCTTCCGGCTGCATGGGATGCTGTCTCGATGGCGATGCATATGGCTGCAGAAACGAAGGCTGATTCCGCGACCGCAGCGACGCCCGCTTCTGCCGGGGGCGGTCGGAAAGGCCTCCTCGGCCGCAAGGTCGGGATGACCCAGGTTTTTGATGCCAATGGCGCCGTGGTGCCGGTTACCGTCATCGAGGCTGGGCCTTGTGCCGTGACGCAGGTGCGGTCGGTCGATCGCGACGGCTACGATGCCGTGCAGATTGGCTTTCTCGACAAGCCTCGCCGGCTTGCCAGTCGCTCGGTTCGCGGCCATGTTGCCAAACTCGACAGCCGTCGGTCGAAGCGGGCCGCGGAGGCCGGTGTTGTGGCGGGGCTGAAGGCCGACTGCGAGCCGAAGCGTTTTGTTCGCGAGCTTCGCGGTGTCTATCCGGGGGTTGAGGTTGGCGGCGTTTTGACCGTTGATCTCTTCGAGGGTGTCGACTTCGTCGACATCGTCGGAACCACCAAGGGCCGTGGCACTGCTGGTGTCATGAAGCGTCATGGCTTCAGCGGTCAGCGTGCCAGTCACGGCGTGAAGAAGGTGCATCGCCATCAGGGCGGTACGGGCATGAACACCTCCCCGGGCCGTGTCTTCAAGGGCAAGCGGATGGCCGGCCGGTTTGGCAACGAGCGGTCCACGATGCGAAACGTCAAGCTCGTGCGGATCGACCTCGAAAACAATCTTCTGCTCGTGCGTGGGGCCGTGCCAGGTCCCAACGGTGGCTATGTCATGGTGCGGCAGACCAATAAGGTCAAGCGTCGCGGTGGGCCGGCTCCCGCTGGCGGCGCCAAGAAGAAGGCGGGTGCCAAGTGAATCTTGCCGTATACGACCTCAGTGGGAAGCAGGTTGGATCGTATGAAATCGATCCGGCCGAGCTCGCGCCTGCCATCAATAAGCAGTTGCTGCATGATGCCGTGGTGATGTATCAGGCCAATCAGCGTCAGGGAACTTTCCGGACCAAGAATCGCGGCGAGGTCGCTGGTTCTACGAAGAAGCTCTACCGACAGAAGGGCACTGGCAACGCCCGTGCTGGTGCGCGTCGCAGTGGTACCCGTCGGGGCGGCGGTCATATTTTTGCCAAGCGTCCGCGTGACTTCGGCTGGCGGATGCCCAAGAAGGCGCTGCGTGTCGCGACCCGTATGGCGCTCGCCTCCCGGCTCGCTGACGACGAGGTCAAGCTCGTGAACGGTTTCGAGTTGGGTTCGCCGAAGACGGCAGTGGTGGCAAAGCTGCTCAAGACGCTCGGCATTGCTGAGCGAACCGTGCTCGTCTCTCCGGCCGCGCACGACGACATGCTCTGGAAGAGTGCCCGCAACATTGATGGTGTTTCGGTCGCGCCGGTTGGCGATCTGAATGCCTGGTCGTTGCTGCAGCCGCGTGCTGTGGTGATGACAACCGCGGCCATTGACGCGTTTCGGGCGTCGGCTGCCAAGGTGGTTGCTGCGAAGTCGGCCGGTGTCGTCAAGAAGCCTGCTGCTCGCCGTGCAGCGCCGAAGGCGGAGAAGGCTGGTGGTGCGGTGGCAAAGCCTCGTGCTGCCCGCAAGCCTGCCACGCGGACTGCGAAGAAGGAGAAATAAGCGATGGCTGTTCCACTGCCCCCACCTCCGGCCTTCACGCCACGGCTCGCGCCGCATCATGTGATTCTCCGTCCACTGGTGACGGAGAAGGGCATGCACCGCGCCACGCGATACAACGCCTATACGTTTGAAGTGGTGACGGAAGCCACGAAGGCCGACATTCGTCGCGCCGTTGAAGAACTCTTCAGCGTCAAGGTTGAAAAGGTCGCGGTCCAGAATCGTATTGGGAAGATGCGTCGCAGTCGGATGCGGCGGACCAGCACGAAGGCCTGGAAGAAGGCGGTCGTGACGCTGAAGCCCGATTTCAAGATCAATCTGTTCTAAGGGCAGTCGTACTTCCATGGGTATTCGCACCTACAATCCAACCAGTCCCGGTCGCCGCAACGCGAGCGTTTCCGATTTCGCGGAACTGACGCCCGGTGCCGCAGCGCCCAAGCAGCTCCGCGTGCGAAAGCAGAAGAGGGGCGGCCGCAACAACCAGGGCAAGATCACCGCGCGTCATCGTGGCGGCGGTCACATGCAGCACTATCGGCTGATCGATTTTCGTCGGAACAAGGATGGCATTCCGGGCAAGATCGAATCGATCCAGTACGATCCCAATCGCACCTGCCGGATCGCGCTCGTGCACTATGCCGACGGTGAAAAGCGGTTCATTCTCGCTCCTGAAGGTCTGAAGGTCGGAACGGTTGTGCAGAGCGGCGAGGCCGCGGCTCCTGAGGTTGGAAATTGCCTGCCGATGTCGGCGATTCCGCTGGGCATGTCGGTGCATAACGTCGAATTGCAGGCTGGCCGCGGCGGCCGTCTCTGCCGTTCGGCAGGTTCGTCGGCCGTGCTTGTGGCCCGTGAGGCACAGTGGGCTCAGCTCACGCTCCCCTCGGGTGAAATCCGTCGAGTGCCGGCGGCGTGTCGCGCCACGATCGGTGCGATCGGCAACTCCGAACACATGAACGTTGTGCTGGGGAAGGCTGGCCGCAAGCGTTGGATGGGGATTCGCCCCACGGTTCGCGGCACGGCCATGAATCCAATCGATCATCCGCACGGTGGTGGCGAAGGCCGCACCAAGGGTGGGCGTCATCCGGTGAGCCCCACCGGCAAGAGCGCCAAGGGTGGTGGAACTCGCAAGCCGAGAAAGCCATCGGGGTCGGCGATCCTGCGTCGCCGGAAGAGTCGCCGTTACGGACAGTTGAAGGTTCGGTAGTCACGAGAGAATTGCCGGCAGCGTCATGCTCCCGGAACCCAGCATCACCAATCACCAGCGAAGACGAAGAAGTAGAGCACTATGGGTCGCAGCGCAAAAAAAGGCCCCTACATCGATCCTCGAGTATTCGAGAAGGTGGAGGCGCAGCTTTCCTCTGGAAAACGGGACCCGATCAAGACCTGGTCGCGTTCCTGCACGATTGTTCCGGAGTTCATCGGTCTGACGTTCATGGTCCACAACGGCAAGCAGCACATGAAGGTGTTCGTCACCGAAGACATGGTCGGGCACAAACTCGGTGAGTTTTCGCCGACGCGGACGTTCCGTGGCCACGGCGGCAAGGTCAAGGAAGCAGCGGCCCCCGGCGGGGGTAAGTGAACACGAGCCGACACAGGTGATCTATGCCATACACAGCCACACATAAATACGCACGCATCAGTCCCCGCAAGGTTCGCCATTTGGCCAATCTCGTCCGGGGGAAGTTCGCCGACGAGGCGCTAGACATTCTCCGATTCCAGCCCCATCGTGGGGCTCGGATGCTGGAGAAGGTGATCAAGAGCGCCCTCGGAAACGCAGAGCACAAGCAGGCTTCGGGGCTGGATGATTTGGTCGTCGTCGATGCCCGCATCGACCCGGGCCCGATGTTCAAGCGGATCCGACCACGGGCCCGCGGCATGGCGTTTGGCGTCAAGCGACGTATGTCGCACATCAAGGTGGCGCTCGACGCACGAGTGGCTGAGGTCGCAGAGTAAAGCACCGCGACGGTTTGTAGCAGCAGTCAACAAGCGATTCATCAACAAGGCAATTCACATGGGCCAGAAAGTCAATCCCGTCGGATTCCGGACCGGTATCACCGAGCCCTGGAAGAGCCGTTGGTATGCCGCCAAGAAAGATTTCCGAGAGCTGCTGCTCGAGGACTTCAAGGTGCGTCGGTATCTCAAGACAAAGCACCGTGCCGCGGCCATTCCCAAAGTCGAAATCGAGCGAACCCGTGATGAAGTGAAGGTGATCGTCCATTCTGCCAGGCCGGGCGTGATTCTCGGTCGCAAGGGGCAGGAGGCCGATCGGCTGCAGGAGGAACTCCAGGAGCTGCTCGGCCGTCGCGTGAACCTCAAGGTCGAAGAAGTGTCGCGGCCGGAGATTCAGGCGCAGTTGATCGCGGAAGACATCTGCGACCAGCTGACAAAGCGGGCCGCCTTCCGAAGGACGCTGAAACGCGCCTTGGATACCACCATGGATGCTGGTGCGAAGGGCGTGAAAATACAACTGTCAGGACGGCTCGGTGGCGCGGAGATGTCGCGGTGCGAGAAGGCGATTGCCGGCTCGATGCCGCTCTCCACGATCCGGGCCAAGATCGATTACGGATTCTGCGAAGCTCCCACGGCGCAGGGGCACATTGGAGTGCAGGTGTGGGTGAACCAAGGCATGTACGAGGAGACTGGCGATGGCGCTGATGCCCAAGAGGGTCAAGCACCGAAAAAGCCAAAGAGGTCGTATAAGAGGTGACGCCTCCCGCGGCAACCGCGTGGTGTTCGGCGACTTCGGCCTCCAGGCCGAACAGCCGGGCTGGCTCGCGGCTGCCACGATCGAGGCGGGACGCATCGCGGCCCAGCAGTACCTCCGCACGGAGGGCCGGCTGTTCGTGCGCGTGTTCCCGCACAAGTCGATCACGTCGATCCCGCTCGAGACCCGCATGGGCAAGGGCAAGGGGGAGCCGGAGTATTGGGCCGCCGTCATCAAGCCGGGCATGATCCTCTACGAGATCGGTGGCGTGACCGAGGATGCGGCACGGGTCTGCCTGGCCCGTCTGGCCCACAAGATGCCGTTGCGGGTGCGGTTCGTGCGGCGGAGGGTGATGTAGGAAACGAGGCGGCGAAGGCCCTCGCGGTGCGAGGGACCGACCGGAGCCGCTGAAGCGTCGGAGTCGGATGGGTCGGAGTCGGGGACGCCCCGGACCGAAGCGCGGGCGTCGCGAGCGGTTCGAAGAGATTGAGAACACGTTGAAAGTGCAGTGGTCATGACCAAGGTGAAAGAACTGCGGGAGATGGGCGAGGAGCAGATCAGGCTCGTCTGGAAGGACGCGGCCGAGTCGCTGTTCAGGCTGCGGATCCAGGCGCAGACGGAGAAGCTGGCGTCGCCGTCGGAGGTGCGGAAGCATCGCCGCACGATCGCGCGGTGCCAGACGATCCTCACGCAGCGGGGCCTGCTGACGCATGGCGTGTCCGGCGGCCACGCCGGCCCCGCTCACGACGAGTCGTCACCCCAGGTCGAGAAGCACGCCAAGAAGCACCGGGCCTCCGGTAGGGCCAAGGTGCACGCTCCCGGCAAGGGTGGCGTCGCGACCAAGCGGCAGTTCAAGAAGAGGACGCAGAGCGGAACGTGACGTCGGGGTGGCACCTGAGACGTGCCCCGGCCGGACGTGAGGCCGGCACAGCGGAACGAGCGGATCGACACGGCGAAACACCAGGTTCATCGTCAGGAATCATCGAAGATGCCCAAGCGAGTGGAAACAGGAACGGTCACCAGCGCGGCCGCCAGCAAGACCCGGCGGGTGGAGATCCCGCGGGTCGTCAGGCACCCGAAGTACGGCAGGATCATGCACCGCCGCACCGTCTGCCACGTGCACGACGAGGAGGAGGAGTCGCAGCCCGGCGACCTCGTGGAGATCATCGAGTGCCGGCCGCGGAGCCGCCTGAAGCGGTGGGAACTGGTGCGGGTGGTCACGAAGAGCACCGCCGTGGACGTCGCGTCGCTGCGGAGCGGTGCCCGGGCCACGCAGCTGCGGGAGTCGGCCGCGAAGGCTGAGGCCGCCGCCGCCACCGGCAACGCGACCGACGGCACGGAAGGGCAGGTGTCCCGATGATCCAGATGCAGACCCGGCTCGTCGTGGCCGACAACACCGGCGCCAAGGAGGTGATGTGCTTCAAGGTGCTCGGCGGCAGCAAGAAGCGGACCGCGGGGCTCGGCGACATCATCGTGTGCAGCGTGAAGAGCGTGATCGCCGGCAGCGACGTGAAGAAGAAGGCGGTCGTCAAGGCGGTCGTCGTCCGCTGCAAGAAGCCGACGCGGCGCGAGGACGGCAGCTATGTCCGGTTCGACACGAACGCGTGCGTGATCATCGACAACGACAAGAATCCCAAGGGCACCCGCATCTTCGGCGCGGTGGCCAGGGAATTGCGTGACAGCAACTTCATGAAGATCGTCAGCCTTGCCAGCGAGGTGGTGTGATGTTGATCCGTACCGGCGACACGGTCGAGGTGACGACGGGCAATGCGCGGGGCACCCGGGCGAAGGTGCTGTCCGTCCGGCCCGACGACGGCAAGGTGGTGGTGGAAGGCGTGAACCGGGTTTACCGCCACATGAAGCGCAGCCAGAAGAATCCGCAGGGCGGCCGCCTCAGCCGGGAGATGCCGATCAGCGTCTCGAACGTGCTGCTGGTGTGCGCGGCCTGCGGCAAGGCAACGCGGATCGGCCTGCGGGTCGGCGCGGACGGCGCGAAGGCACGCGTCTGCAAGAAGTGCAAGGCCGACAACGGCACCGTCCGTCCGGCACGGGCCGCCAAGAAGGCGGCGGGCGGGGCGACGGAACGCTGACGGGCCGGAAGGCAGCTCCATTCGGGACGATTTCACAGGATTTCAACAGGATCGCGGCGATGGCCAAAAAGACCAAATCGGAAGAGCCGAAGGCGGTGGCGCAGGCGGGAACACCGCGGATGCTCGAGCACTACGTCAACGTCGTGCGGCCCCAGCTGGCCGCGGCGCTGGAACGGACGAATCCCCACGCGATCCCCAAGCTCGTGAAGATCGTCGTCAACATGGGTGTCGGCGTGGCGGTCACGGAGAAGAAGTACCTCGAGGAGGCCATCAGCGCGATGACGCAGGTCACCGGGCAGAAGCCCGTGGCCACGCTGTCCAAGGCGGCCGTCTCGGGATTCAAGCTGCGGGAAAACCTGCCGATCGGCTGCAAGGTCACGCTCCGCGGACGCCGCATGTACGAGTTCTTCGATCGGCTCGTGTCGCTGGCCCTGCCGCGGGTTCGCGACTTCCGCGGCCTGTCGAACACCGCCTTCGACGGGCATGGCAACTACAGCCTCGGGCTCTCGGAGCAGATGGTGTTCCCGGAGATCAATCCCGACCGCTACACGCGGCCGCAGGGCATGCACATCACCATGGTGACCACGGCCAGCTCCGACGACGAGGCCCGCCAGTTCCTCGTCGCCATGGGGATGCCGCTCAAGAAGGACGGGGAGGATGGCGGCGCCGCGGCGTAGCGGTGCCGGTCGTGTTCGATTCGAATCCCGAAGCACACTCGATTCCGGAATCCAGAAGCATTCATGGCTAGCAAATCGAAGATCGCCGCCGCCAAACGGCCGCCGAAGTTTTCCACCCGCCAGGTCCAGCGTTGCATGCTGTGCGGGCGGCCGCGAGCGGTGTACCGGAAGTTCGGCATCTGCCGGATCTGCTTCCGCAAGCTCGCCGACCAGGGGTGCATCCCGGGCGTGCGAAAGGCCAGTTGGTAAGGGCCGCGAGGCTCGGCCGGCCCGCCGGCGGCAGCGACGAACGAACACGACACCATTTCCCGACGAGTCTGAAGGATTTCACAAGAGGGTTCCGCTGACATGATGACCGACCCCATCGCCGACATGCTCACCCGCATCCGCAACGCGGTGCGAGTCGAACGCGCCACCGTGGAACTTCCGAGTTCGAAGGTGAAGCGCGGCGTGGCAGACGTTCTGAAGCGGGAGGGGTTCATCTGGGACTGGAAAGAGGTGCAGGCCGAGCCGGTCGCCCAGCTCCAGCTGGAACTGAAGTACGGCCCGAACGGCGAGCGGCTCATCCGGCACATTCGGCGCGTGAGTTCGCCGGGCCGCCGGGTCTACAGCCGCTCGGCCCTGCTGCGGCCGGTGCTGGGCGGTCTGGGCATTTCGATCCTGTCGACCTCGAGCGGCGTGGTGAGCGACCGGGAGGCGCGGCAGCGGAAGCTCGGCGGCGAGGTGTTGTGCGAACTCTGGTGACGAGACGGTGATCGAGGTTCGGCGAGGGCGGTGGCAGGGTGGTGGCGGTAGGACGGCAGTCACGCAGCAGAAAGGTCGGAGGCGATGTCCCGTATCGGCAAGGCTCCAGTGCAGATTCCGAAGGGTGTGAAGGTGGCCGTCAGCGCGGGCACGCTCACCGTCGAGGGGCCGTTGGGCAAGCTGCAGCACCAGGTGCATCCGGCCGTCGAGGTGACGGTGGACGCCGGCGCGTCGACGCTCGCCGTCACCCGTTCCAGCGACAACCGCACGGCCCGCAGCCTCCATGGCCTCACCAGGGCGCTCGCGGCCAACATGGTCGAGGGCGTGTCGAAGGGCTACGAGAAGAAGCTGGAGATCGTGGGCGTCGGCTACCTGGCGGCGATCCAGAAGAACGTCCTGCAGCTCCGCGTCGGGTTCGCCAACGAACTGCAGGTCCCGATCCCGCCCGGCCTGACGGTCGCCTGTCCGGATCAGACCCACATCACGATCAAGGGGATCGACAAGCAGCTCGTCGGCCAATTCGCCGCGGAGGTGCGTGCCCTGCGCAAGCCCGAACCATACAAGGGCAAGGGCATCCGGTACGAGGCGGAACAGGTGCGTCGCAAGGCCGGCAAGGCCGTCACCAAGTAGTTCCCGTCCCCCTTCCAACGCATTCGCACCGCCGCACCACACGCCACCGACCAGATCACCGACCAGATTCCGGCCCCCTAGCCCCCGAGAGACACAAGAGCCCCCATGGACCACGCTCGTACGATCCTGCGTCAGCGCATCCGTCGTCGCCACCGCGTGAGACGGTTCATTCGCGGCACGGCGGAACGCCCCCGCCTGTCCGTGTTCCGCGCCCACAAGCACATCTATGCCCAGGTCATCGACGATGCCTCGGGCCGCACGCTGGCCTCCGCCAGCACGATGGACAAGCAGCTCCGCGGCTCGATCGGCTTCGGCGGCAACAAGGATGCGGCCGCCGCGATCGGCAGGACCGTCGCCGAGCGTGCCCGTGCCGCCGGAGTGACGAAGGTCTGCTTCGACCGGGGCGAGTGCCGGTACCACGGCCGCGTCGCCGCGCTCGCCGAGGCCGCCCGTGAAGCCGGCCTCGAGTTCTAAGCCCCAGCCACTCACCCCCCAGCCATTCACCCCAAGAACGAGAGACCCATATCGTGTCCAGCAGCGGCAGCAGAGACAGGGACGGCCGGGATCGTGATTCCCGGGGCGGCGAACAGCGCGGCGGCGAATTCGCCGAGAAGGTCGTCAAGGTGCGGCGGTGCGCCACCGTCGTGAAGGGCGGCCGGCGGTTCAGCTTCGCCGGGCTGGTGGTCGTCGGCAACGGCCGTGGCAAGGTGGGCTGCGGCTACGGCAAGGCCAACGAGGTTCCGCCGGCCGTCGAGAAGGCGATCAAGGACGGCATGAAGAACCTCATCGAGGTTCCGGTGGAGTCGGGCACCATCCCGCACCGCGTCGAGGGCTTCAGCGGCACGGCGAAGGTGATCATGCTGCCGGCCAGTCCCGGCACCGGCATCATCGCCGGAGCGGCGGTCCGGGCCGTGTGCGAATCGGCCGGCATCCGCGACGTGCTCACCAAGGCCCACGGCTCCACGAATCCGGTGAATCTCGTCAAGGCGGCACTCGACGCTCTCAAGCAGCTGCGGACACGGGCCGACGTGGAACGCCTCCGGGGCGTCTCGCTCTCGTAGTCAGGCGGGCCGCACGTGGCCCGGCACGAACAGGACAGGACAACGACCATGAAACTCGACGATGTGAACAAGGGCGTGCACAAGAACCGCAAGCGGCTGCGGGTCGGTCGCGGGCCGGGCTCCGGCCGTGGCCGCACCGCCGGCCGGGGCAACAAGGGCCAGGGGCAGTTGGCCGGCTGGAGCGCGCCTGCGATCTTCGAGGGCGGCGGCACGCCGCTGATCCGGCGCATTCCCAAGCGTGGGTTTCACAACCGCCACGGCAGGATCGTGACCGACGTCAACGTCGAGGATCTCGACGAGCGGTTCTCCGCCGGCGACGAGGTCACGCCGGAGGCACTGCGGGCGGTCGGCCTGGCCAAGGGGATCTGGGACGAGGTGAAGATCCTCGGCGACGGCGCGATCGCGAAGTCGCTGAAGGTGTCGGCGCACCACTTCAGCGCCTCCGCCCGCGAAAAGATCCTGGCCGCCGGCGGCACCGTCACCGAGATCCCCGGTCCGGCCCCCGTGGTGCGGAACAAGCGGAACACGAAGACGGCATCGCGGAAAAAGCCGGCCGCAGGGTAGGGTGGTGATCCGTCGCCAGGCGACGGCGGCAGCGCCGTCCGCATCCGTCCGATCTCCCGAGGCCGAGGAGCCCGAACCGTGCTCGAAAAGCTGCGCATCGTCTTCACGATTCCGGAACTGCGGCAGAAGATTCTGCTGACCCTCGGCCTGCTCGCCATCTACCGCGTCGGCTGGCAGGTGCCGCTGCCGATCGTCGATCCCAAGGCCATGACGGCGTTCGCCCAGGAGACGGGCGGCATCGGCGATCTGCTGCGGACCGTCGCGGTGTTCTCCGCCAGCCAGCTCTCCCAGGCCACCATCTTCGGCCTGGGGATCATGCCCTACATCTCGGCCTCCATCATCTTTCAGCTGCTGTCCACCGTCTGGCCGCCGCTGGAGCGGCTCTCGAAGGAGGGCGAGGCCGGACGAAAGAAGATCAACGAGTACACCCGGTACGCGACGGTGCTCATCTGCCTGGTGCAGAGCTGGGCCTACGTGGCGTTCCTGTCGTCGGCCCGGGTCGGCGACACGTCGCTCATCCAGCCGAGCTTCCTGGTCGACGGACGGCTGCCGCTGGTCTGGCAGTTCGTGGCGGTGATGACCATGACGGCCGGCACCATCTTCCTGATGTGGCTCGGCGAGCAGATCGACGAGTTCGGGATCGGGAACGGCATCAGCCTGCTCATCATGGCCGGCATCCTCGCGGCCATGCCCAGCGCCCTGGTGCAGCTCGGCAGCGACACGAACTGGGAACTCGGCGGCGGCGGCGGCAAGATGGGCGTGGAAACGCTGCTGGTGCTGGCCGCATTGTTCGTCGGCGTCGTGGCGGGCGTGGTCTTCATGACGCAGGGGCAGCGACGCATCCCCACGCAGAGCGCCAAGCACGTTCGCGGGCGCCGCGTCTACGGCGGCACCCGGCAGTATCTCCCGCTGCGTGTGAACCAGGCCG
>Ga0214921_10005231_pt1 | contig 18467 bp, 19 predicted proteins | sample LL1505_MetaG_FD_177992 | JGI IMG/M metagenome (GOLD analysis project Ga0214921, IMG submission 177992) | Freshwater microbial communities from Lake Lanier, Atlanta, Georgia, United States - LL-1505 | ecosystem: Environmental > Aquatic > Freshwater > Lake | place: USA: Georgia | collected... | reverse complement strand
GACTTCGAAAAAAATATCTAAAACTCGATCGCTTGCTTGCTGCCGACCTCCAGGTCCCTTTGGTGCAAAAGGCACAACGAAAAACTCCCTATGCAGAAGCGGCAAACTTGGTCACAGAAGCTTGCCGACCCCTAGGGCCGGATTATCAGAAAGTTTTAGAGAAAGGTCTGGTTCATGACAGGTGGGTGGACCGTTATGAGAACAAGGGGAAGCGGAGCGGGGCTTTCTCAAGTGGAGCTTACAAAAGCCCTCCTTATATCCTGATGAACTACCGTGAGGATGTCCTGGGGGATGTGTATACCCTTGCGCACGAGGCAGGCCACTCGATGCATACGTGGTTGAGTCACCGCAAACAGCGTTTCCAAGATGCGCACTATCCAATCTTCCTGGCCGAAGTTGCCTCCACCTTGAACGAGGAGCTGTTGACTCACCATTTTCTGGAACAGGTGGGAAAGAAAGATGACTCCCTGCGGGCCTACATTCTCAACCGCCAGATTGATGACATCCGTGGGACTCTTTATCGGCAGGTCATGTTTGCTGAGTTCGAGCAAAAGATTCATGAGGCAGAGGAGAAAGGCATGGCGCTAACCCTTGATTTCTTACGGATCGTTTATCATGAGTTATTGGAGGTCTATCTTGGGGAGGTGGTTGAGATTGAAGAACCTCTCGAACTTGAGTGTCTGCGGATTCCTCATTTTTACAGTGCTTTTTACGTTTACAAATACGCCATCGGACTTTCAGCCTCCCTAGCGCTTTCTCGAAAGCTTCTGACGGGGGAATCCGGCGCGGTAGATCGGATTCATGGTTTCTTGAGCTCCGGAGGATCACGACCTCCGCTTGAGACCCTGAAAAGCGCAGGTGTAGACATGGAAAGTTCCGCTCCGGTGGAGTCTGCCCTGGAGTTGTTTGATCAGAGGGTAGAGGAACTCGAGACCATCCTGGGATGATCTTGACGTCCTCTTGCTCTTCTTGAGGTAGATGGACAGGCTGGGTCGGTGAAGAAGGAAGTAAGCTGGCTGCGGGCTCATTGGGGGAATCTTTTTATGGCGACATGGCTCGTCGAGCCCGCCCAATTGGCAAAATGTCTTCCGCCTGGATGTGAGCCAGACCTGTGGAACGGAAAAATTCCACTAAGTCTGGTAGGGGTAGAGTTTAGCCAAGTGGCGGTGAAGGGGACGAGTTGGCCATGGCATGATCAGTTTCCCGAGATCAATCTGCGTACCTATGTCCAAGGTTCCCGGGGGCCGGGGGTGGCCTTTCTTGGTGAACTGGTTCCAAAATATTGGGTGGCGTGGATGGCTCGGCGCAGTTTTGGTGAGCCTTATCAAAAAGCAAAGGTGTGGATCGAGAAAAGAGTGCGTCTTGGGGAACCTGAGGTGACTTATCATTGGGAATCCAACGAACGCTCGAACCGTATTTCGGTTAAAGCCGGTGCATGTCTTACGGATATCCCATCTGGGGGCTTGGATTCCTTTCTTTTGACACGTGACCGTGGATACAACGCAAGGAAGGGAGGAACCACCTACACAGTGACCCATGAGCCATGGAAAATTCGAGAAGTTAGACGATTTGCAGTCGACTGTCCTACGGGCTCACCTTTCGGTTCGGTGTATGCCCCAATTTTTCGTACTGAGCCCGATTCTGTGCTTTTTTCGGAAGGCTCTTCTGTGGATGTCGGATTTCCTAAGCGGAGCAACGATTGAAGCACCGCGTATGTACCGTCGGACGGCCTAGCGGATGGGCTGCTGAAGCAGTAACCGAATATATCAAACGCATTCGGGGGTTTGCGGGGCTTGAAATGTTCCAGGTGAAGGAAGGTTCTAGGAAAGAGGTGGAGCTTAAGCAAAAGACCGGTGATTGGTGGAGTGTTTGTTTGGATGAAAAAGGAGAGTCCCGGACCACGGCGGATTGGCGGAAGGATTGGGAAAAGTGGGAGCGAGCAGGTCACACGAGAATCGCCTGGATCATAGGGGGTGCAGATGGGCACAGTGATTCCTTTCGGAGGGGGTGTCATGTCGCCCGTTCTCTGGGTCCTCAGACTCTGTCCCATGATCTGGCACTGGTGGTTCTGCTGGAACAGATTTATCGCTTGGAAAGTTGGAGGGCGGGGCATCCGTATCACAGGACATGAAATGGGAGAATGGGGACCAAACCGCCCAGGCGCCAAGAACCCTGAGAAAGGGGCTGCTTTATTTTTACCGCTCGGTGAGACTTCGCTGCCCAACCTGCGGTGAGAAGCCGATTTTTCCGCCGCCCCGCATGACGCGTTCGCTGACGGACTGGTTTACTCCTTTGGATGGGTGTCCCCAGTGTGGATACCCGTACGAACGTGAAGCAGGTTACTTTCTTATGGCGATCTGGGGGGTGAACTACGGTCTGATTGGGTTGGGGGCGATGTCCTTGTACTTCATTCTTCGGATCAACACGGATTGGAATCCCCTTTGGATATTTTGCGGGACGGTTCTTCCAGCACCGTTTGCAAGCATCCTGTTTGCCCGGCATGCCAAGTCGATGTTTTTGGCGCTAGATCATTTTTTCGATCCTCACTTACGCGCAAAAAAAACGGAAAAAAAGTCGGAATAGCTTGTCATGATGTCTGCGGGAGGCTTCAAATAGTAGTTGCATGGCAGTAGGACCGGTTTCGAAATTCATCGACAGACATTATCGTCATTTCAACGCGGCGGTGGTGAAGGACGCAGCGACTGCTTACCGCAAACTTCTCGACGATGGTGGAAGAATGTTGGTCACCCTAGCTGGGGCGATGAGCACGGCAGAATTAGGCATCTCCCTCGCTGAAATGATCCGGCAGGGCAAGATCCATGCCATCAGTTGCACCGGTGCAAATCTTGAAGAGGATGTTTATAATCTTGTCGCTCACGACCACTACCGTCGGATACCGGGTTATCGCTATCTGACAGGAAAGGATGAAGAAAAGCTCCTCAAGGAGCATCTTAACCGGGTGACGGACACATGTATTCCTGAGCATGAGGCCATGCGCCGGATTGAGGGTACGATCTTGGAGCTATGGAAACGGGACGAGAAGGCGGGTGTGCGAAAGTTTCCCCATGAGTATTTTTACGAAGTTCTGCAGAAGGGTTTGTTGAAAAAATATTACCAGATTGACCCCAAGGATTCTTGGATGATGGCAGCCGCTGAAAAAAATCTTCCGATCATTGTTCCGGGGTGGGAGGACTCGACTCTGGGGAACATGTTTGCCGCTGCCTGTATTCAGAAGGAAGTGAAGTCGCCGACCCTGATCCGAAGTGGGATCGAATACATGATTCACTTCTCAGACTGGTATCAAAGGACCCAAGACACGTCGCTGGGATTTTTTCAAATTGGCGGGGGTATCGCGGGGGATTTTCCGATTTGCGTGGTTCCGATGCTTCATCAGGATCTGAAGAAATCGGGCGTTCCTCTCTGGGCCTATTTTTGCCAAATCAGTGATTCGACCACCAGCTATGGTTCTTATTCCGGCGCGGTTCCGAATGAGAAGATCACCTGGGGTAAATTGGGGCTGAACACTCCCCAATTCGTAATCGAGTCGGATGCGACGATCGTGGCGCCGCTGCTGTTTGCTTACGTGCTGGGGCAGTAGTTTACTGCCTCAACAATTTTCTTTTCGACTTAGGTTTTAACTCCTGCCCTGATCTCAAATAGGGAGGATACGGATTCACCGTTGTGGATGCGCTGGATGGCATCGGCTAGCAAAGAGGCGACGCAGAGCACCTTGGTTTGCACGCCTGGAATTTCAATTTGGGGTGTGGTGTTCGTAGTGATCAACTCCTTTATCTTTGCCTTTTGGAAGCGTTCGATGGCCATTGGATTTAGCACAACGTGTGGGATGCCCACATAGAAGTCCTTGGCCCCCTCTTTTCTGAGCAATTCAACGGCAGAGGTAATGGTTCCTGCGGTCTCGGTAATGTCATCGACCAGTAGGATATTCTTTCCTTTGACTTCGCCGATCAAATTCATGGACTCCGTTTGGGTGGCGTTGAGGCGCCGTTTACTGACAATCGCGAGGCCGCAGTTGAACATTTGGGCATAAGCAGCTGCCATTTTCATTCCGCCGACATCCGGTGTGACCACGACGAGATCCTGAATCTTTTTCTCAGCGATGTATTTATAGAAAACGGGAGCGCAGAAGAGATGATCGACGGGGATATCGAAAAAGCCCTGAATCTGCTGGGCGTGCAGGTCCATAGCCAACACCCGGTTGACTCCTGCAGCGACTAGAAGATTGGCCACGAGCTTTGCGGTGATGGGAACACGTGGCTGATCTTTCCGATCCTGACGTGCGTAACCGAAAAAGGGGAGGACAGCAGTGATCCGGAAGGCGCTGGCGCGTCGGGCCGCATCCACCATGATCAGAAGCTCCATCAGATTTTGATTGGTTGGTGGGCAAGTGGGTTGAACGATGAAGACATCGTTCCCGCGTATATTTTCATCGAATTTGACGAACGTTTCCCCATCAGGAAAGGAAGTGACGGTAGCACGACCCAACGGAACGTTGATCTTCTCGGCAATCCGATGTGCGAGTTCACGATTGGCATTCCCGGTAAAGATCTGAAGCTTGTTGCCGAAAATCGAAGACATGATTGTTTTATAGGTTCATCGGCATGGGCGGAAAAGGGGGAAAGGCCGGGTTATTCGCCGATGATTTTGATGAGAACGCGCTTGGCCCTTTTCCCGTCGAACTCGCCGTAAAAAATGCGTTCCCAAGGCCCGAAATCTAGGCATCCCCCCGTCACCGCGACCACGCACTCGCGCCCCATGACAGACCGTTTGAGATGGGCATCGGCGTTGTCCTCGGCCCCGTTGTGCTGGTATTGGGAGTGCGGTTCTTCCGGAGCTAGCTTTTCCAACCACTTCTCAAAATCTGCATGCAGGCCCGACTCGTTGTCGTTGATGAAGACCGAAGCGGTGATGTGCATGGCGTTGACCAGACAAAGTCCCTCCCGGATGCCGGATTCTTTTAGTGCATTTTCAACATCGGGGGTGATGTTGAGAAAGGTACGGCGGGCCGGGGTGCGAAAGGTGAGTTCCTTACGGAAGGACTTCACGGATGGGGAAGCGTCTCGAGAACCTTGAGGACCGTTTCAGCCTGATCAGAGGTTGATCCTTTGGGATCACGCCAGATGAGTTTGCCGTCACGAAAAAGAAAGGCAGAGCGCTTAGCGAAGCCAAAAGCCATTCCCTCGACGTTGAAAGCTTTGATGATTCTTCCGTCGTGGTCTGCCAGTAAAGGGTAAGGAAGTTTTTGTCTGGTGATGAACTCCTTCTGTGAATCGGGCTTGTCGGCGCTGACTCCGACAATCTTCACTCCTTTTTGCGTCAACTCTGCGTTGGCATCACGAAGACTGCAGGCTTGGGCAGTGCAACCGGGGGTGTTGGCCTTGGGATAAAAGAAAACTAGGAGAAGACCCTTGGAACCATAAGAACCTAGGTCAAAGGGTTTTCCGTCCTGATCAGGAACGGTTAAGGCTGGAAGGGGATCGCCAACTTTGATGTCCTCCCCGGCTTGGGCGCCAAAAAGCCATCCCATGGTAAGTAAGAAAAAGGAAAAGATGCGGATCACTTGCGCGGAGGATGAGAGACGTCTGAAATCATCTTTTTCTCGAGGGCCTGAAAAGTGTTGCGTGCTTCATTCAGATTGGAGGCAGTTGAGATCTTTTCCGCGAGAACGGCTAGATCCGGCATCGTCGGCTGGAGCTGGTCCGCGAGCTTCTCGGCCAACCTACGCGCGTCAGGGAGGTCACCTTTATCGAGCGCGACTTTGACTTTCTGGAGCGTTGAGGTGACTGGGCAAGCCTCCGAATAGATCGGGCAAACTCCGGAGGACATAGGGCAACCGCGCAAAAAGAGGAAAGCGGCGATAAAACCAATCCCAGCGGCTAGCACCAGCGGAAGAACTTTAGAGCCGCAGCAGGAGGAGGGGGTGATATTCTTGGGGGTGGGGACTTTGGCGTTGGAAGACTTCTTGGGATTTTTAGGCATGCGGAAATACAAGCACAGCCGTTGGAAGAGTCGAGTATCGGGTGCGGAGAATCCTTCACCAGGTTTCGCGAGCGGTTAGGGATAACTTCCCCTACCCAGTTTAAAAGGGATAGGCTCCTTGGCGAATCAATCGCCCTTGGGCTTCTCGGAAATCGCCATGCGGTATTTGTGATAGGCCTCGAATGTCCACGGATAAAGAGCTTCCGCAATTTGGCGCATGGCGGCGCTTAATTCGCGGATCTCCTGCTGCGCGTGATCATCCTCACGGAGCTGGAGAAAATGGATAAGGTTGTGGAGGTCGCAGTTGACGTATACTTCGGTAAAAATGCTCACGGGAAGCACCATACGGGCCAATTCTTTTGCCACACCCTGCTTCAGTAGATTTTGGTAGGTGGCGTAGGCTTGGTGATTGAAGTCCTCCACCTCTTTGGTGAGTGCCTTATGGTTGAGGTTGTCAGATACTTGGCTGCCCTGTTTGTTTTTTGCATCAGCGGCCCGCCAATGGGTGGGGACGTAGAACTCGTCCGCCAACTCGGAATATCGACCGCTCCACTCGTTCAGACGGAAAGTGCGATGACGCACAAACTGGCGCATGATGAAAATCGGCATCTTGATATTAAAGGTTATAGAGCATTGTTCGAAGGGGCTCGTATGGCGATGTTTATAGAGATAAATGAGTAGTTTCTTGTCCTGATCCTCCCCCTTGCTGGGACTTTTGTAAGAGATGCGGGCGGATTCAACGATACGGAGATCCGTGCCCAGATGATCGATGTAGCGGACGTAGCCTTTGCCGAGGATTGGAATGGTATGACCAGGCTTCATTCAGTAAGGATCACAAACCAATCCAAAGGGTGTGCCCAGCTGAAAAGGGCGGGAGTCTGATTAAGTTGTGAAAAGTTTGAGCTGTTCCTTCAATCGAGCCATCCGATCCGAGGCTTCACGTTCGATTCTCCGCCACTCATCAATTTTTTCAGGCGGGGCCTTGGCGGCCATCTTGGGGTCGGAAAGCTTGGCGGATTCGCGGGTGCGGGCGCTTTCACAGGTAAGGATCTCCTTCTCTAGGCGAGCGCGCTCCTTTGTAGGATCAAGGAGTCCCTCCAAGGGCAGATAGAGTTCTCCCCACGGAGCAGGGGTCATGGGGGCCTTAGGGGAGGTTTGTGTGATTTCAACGCAACCGCACTGAAGTAGCTTCGCGAGCGTTTGAAGGGATTCCGTGGAGGGCTTGGAACCCGGTGTTGGCAAGAGAAGGAACTTCATTTTCTGCGATCCGGAGAGACCAAACTCTCCCCGGAGTTTCCGACCGGCATCGGCGGTCGCGTAACACGTAGAAGCCAGTTTTGCCTCAGCTGAGTCAAAACGGGTCTCGCCTATCTTAGGCCAAGCTGAGAACTGGATGGTAATCTTACCCAGCCCGAGGGTGAGCCAGAGCTCCTCGGTGATAAATGGCATATAGGGATGAAGAAGACGGAGGACCCGGGAAAGCACGAAGTCGGCGGTGGCCAGTGTGCCGGACCGGGTTGGAGAGGAGGAATTGAGGAAGTCGGCTTTGGCCGTCTCGATGAAGCGGGCGCAGAACTCATCCCAGACAAATCCGTATAGGGACTGTGCGATCTGGCTAAACTCGTAGTGCGTGTATAGACGTTCGAGGTCTTTCTCAAGTAGGTCCAGTTTCTCTAGCAGAAAATCGCAGAAGGGGGTCCGGGGGTGCTTGGATGGATCGGCCGCTGGGTCGGAAGGGCCCTGCTGCTGGCGGAAACGGCAGGCGTTCCAGAGCTTGTTGGCAAAGTTGCGCCCTTCTTCAATCTGCTTTTCGTCGTACCGGATATCGGCTCCCTGGGGGGCGATGCGCAGGAGTCCAAAACGCAGGCCATCTGCTCCGTATTTCGCGATAAGGTCAAGGGGATCGGGGGAGTTACCAAGGGATTTGGAAAGTTTCCGTCCCTTGCCGTCCCGTATCAACCCCGTGAAGTAGACGTTGCGAAAGGGGAGCTCTCCCATGTATTCGAAGCCCGCCATGATCATGCGGGCCACCCAGAAAAAGATAATATCGGGTCCGGTGACCAGATCGTTGGTCGGATAAAACTTTTTCAGTTCCGGCGTCTTTTCGGGCCAACCCATGGTGGCAAAAGGCCAGAGCCAGGAGCTGAACCAGGTATCGAGGACGTCCGGATCCTGACGCCAGTCGGATCCAGGCGATTCGATCTGGCACCGCATTTCGTCTCCGTGATACCAGACGGGAATCCGGTGACCCCACCAGAGCTGACGGCTGATGCACCAGTCCTGAAGATTTTCCATCCAGTGGTCGTAGACTTTGCTCCAGCGCTCGGGGAAAAAGCAGAGTTTTCCGCTAGATACGATCGCTCGTGATTTTTCCGTGCTGGGATAACGCAGGAACCACTGCTCGGAAAGCCGCGGCTCGACCGGTGCGTCGGCCCTCTCACTGTAGCCAACCTGATTCGTATAGGGTTCCTCTTTTTCAAGGAGTCCCAGCTCTTTGAGTTGTTCTGCCGCTGCTGTACGGGCTTTGGTGCGATCCAATCCTACCAAGGCAGAGCCGGCATGGATGTTCATCAGGCCGGACTCATCGATCACTTCAATGGACGGGAGTTTATGGCGTTGGCCGATGAGGAAGTCGGCGGGGTCATGAGCGGGCGTCACCTTGAGGACACCGGTGCCAAACTCAAGGTCGACATGCTCATCCCCGATGATTGGGATGTGACGTTTCTCCTTAGGTAGTTCGGGGGGAAGGGGACGGATAACAAATTGGCCTATCAGCGAGGCGTAGCGGGGGTCCTTCGGATTAACAGCGATGGCGGTATCACCCGGAATTGTTTCGGGCCGAGTGGTGGCAATGGTCAGGAAACGCTCCTTTTGTCCGACTACGGGGACACGAAAATGATAAAGAAGGCCCTTCTGCTCCTTCATGATCACTTCCTCGTCCGAGAGGGCGGTGCGGGAGACAGGACACCAGTTGACCATTCGCCGACCGCGGTAGATTAGTTTCTTTTCAAAAAGATCAACGAAGACCTTTTGGACACACGCGGAGTAAGCAGGATCCATGGTGAAGCGCTCGCGAGACCAGTCACAGGAGGCCCCCATCTTTTTGAGTTGTTGAATGATGATCCCTCCGTGCTTTTCCTTCCACTGCCAGACTTGTTTAAGGAATTCGTCGCGCCCAAGGTCGTCTCGATGGCGGATCTTTCCTTCTTTCTTTAGCGTTCTTTCCACTACGGTCTGGGTGGCAATCCCGGCGTGATCGGTGCCCGGGAGCCAAAGAACTTCCTGCCCCAAGAGCCGGGCACGGCGGGCGAGAATGTCCTGGATCGTGTTGTTGAGAACGTGACCTAGCGTCAGGATCCCGGTGACGTTCGGCGGAGGGATAACAATGGAGTAACCCGGCTTGGGCGACTCAGGATTCGCTCGATAGTCGTGGCGGTCAGTCCATTGACGATAGAGGCGATCCTCCACCGTCGATGGCTCATAAGCGGGGGCGAGTTCGGGCATTAGGGCGATGAGATTGCCCTTCTTCCCGCCCCAAGAAAAGCCTATGCGTTAGTCTGATTGGCCGGCTGCGCCCGCCGCTTCAGCAGGTGCCGCGGCAGCGACTGGAATAAACTGCCACCAATGTTCCTCATTGATGGCGTAAATGGGTTTGTAGTGTTGAATTTGGGTGGCGGGCCAGACACTTTTGATTTGGTTGTCCAGAATGAGGCATTGCCCTCCGTAAATCACACCGAGAATGCAGTGACCGACCCCGAGGTTGAGGTCCTTAACCACCAAAAGCCTGAGTTCATTCTGGGTAAACCCGAGTTTTTTTAGCGCGTAATATTTCGCAATCGCATGATCTTCGCAGTCTCCGCTGACCCTGCCGGGAACCAGGTAATCGGGCGGCTGGGTGAATTGAACCGGGGTATTCCAAAGATCGGGGACGCCCCAGTTCTTTTGGTCTGGTACGTACCTCATTGAGTTGAAGGTTTCATTGGTTTTTTTGATCATGGCCATTTTGTCGTCCGACTTGACCTTTTGGATGAATTCATCCCAACCCCCTGCGTAAGGAGCCTGTACATCGGCTTTTTTCTGTAGTTCATCGGCCACCGAGGCGAGGATTCCGGTCCACTTCGGAAACTTTTCAATCGGATCCTGTTGTACGACTTGATACTGCCCGTCCCAAGCCCAGGTTACCCCGCCGGTCAGGCATGCGGAGAAAAACAAAACCTGTAAAAACCTCATAAATAGAAACATAGCGCTTTCAAGGTCAAAGGAAATACTTGAGCTGGGCCTACTCTTGGAGGGATAGTTTTCCTTTAACCGAAAGGACCTTCTTCCATGGCCGACTCCCCAACCCCTGCTCCCCAAGATCCATCAAAACTTAAGATTTCTGGCCCTAAGGTCCCAGAGCCTTCGGTAAAAAGACCTGTCAAGTGGACCACTGTAGCAGCAGGGCTTTTCTTGGGTGTATTTTCCCTTGGAGGCTTTGCGCTGATATGGAGTCAGGCGAACCAGGATATCGAAAATGAAAAGTCCCAACTTCAGACTGAGATGAATCTCATTCTGGAAAGCCGAGCGAAGGATGTTGAAGGCTGGTTAAAATCACAGTTCGACGTCCTCCGGGATATCGCAACCAACGAGTCGCAAAAAATCTATATTGATGCTCTACTAGATCCCAATACTCCTGCGGACCGCAGGGAGGGAGCTGAAACATTTCTAAGAAACTATCTTAAGCGGATGGCAGAAGATTTTGATTTTGTCACCCCTCCCAGAAAGCTTGAGATCGATGCGAATGTGGTTCGGGATGGCATCGCGGGTTTGGCCGTCGTCAATCCTGAGGGTCAGATCTTGGTCGCGAGTGAATTTGTTCCTGCCCTTAAGGAGGACAAGTTCCTTGATGTTCTTAAGAAAAATTCAGCCCGTCAGCATGGACTCTGGAACATTCATCTCGACCGGGAAAACCAGCCCAGCATGGGTTTTCTTCTTCCGATCTACCCAATGGACGCAAAAGATAATGCTAAGCCGATTGCCTATGTGGTCGGGATCAAGCAGGTAGCGAAAGAGCTCTATCCCTTGCTGCAGCAAGAAGGGGATCCGCATAAGAGCGCTGAGATTTATCTGGCCCAGATCAAGGAAGGCACGGGAGATGGAACCGTTCAGTACATATCCCCGCGTCTTCTGCCAAGGCCGAATGGAATTAAGCCGTTTTCATCTGATGAGCCGAATGATCTCAAGGTCCGGTGTACCGCCTTTGCGATCAGTAAACCTGGCGGTTTCGGTATCCTCCAAAGTTATCAGAATGTGAAATCGATTGTGGGTGGAATGAAGATTGAAGGAACGCCATGGACGCTTGTTCGGATTGCGGATTTTGAGGAAACGGTCGGCCCGGCGATCAAAGAGCAAAGAAAGGATCTTGTCTCCTTCGGGCTCTTGCTCGGAATTGCGGTGGTTTCCCTCGTGATCGCGTGGAAGCATGGAGCGGAACTACGAGCCTCGGCCGAAGCACAGCGGCTGAAGATTGCGGCCGAACGTTTTACCGGGTTTTCCAAGTTTCTACGGGTCATTACTGATAATCAACCCACGGCTATTGCCGCGGTTGATGCAGGCGGGAAGTATAGTTTTGCCAACCGCACTTTAGCCGAAGCAGCCGGCATTACGACGGAAGAGGTGGTCGGCAAGACCATGCCTGCGGTCATCGGTCCCGTCCGGGCGGCGGCCTACCAGAAGATCAACAAGCAAGTGATCGATGAGCTTTACCCTGGTTGGCCTTCGGACCGGACTGAGGGGAAGTGGCAACCCCAGAAGGGTCGGCATGAGTTCGAGGAGGCCGGAAAGAAGAAGTACACCAAGACGGACCACATTCCCTTGCGGGCGGACCGAGACCACCCTCCTGGGGTCCTACTGATCGAGCAGGACATCACGGAATTCATCACCGAACGTGAGCGTCGCGAACGAATGTTTCGCGGCCTGATTGAGGCTTTTGTTAAAGAAGTGGATGGCCGGCAGGCTGAGTCAGCACGTGCGAATGGTAAATTGATCGCTAAACTTGCCCGAGGCGCCGCTGAGGAGATGGGGCTGACTCCCATCGAAGCGGAAACGGCCGAATTGGCGGGGGAGTTACTCAATCTCGGAACCGTTTCCTTGCCGCAAGACTTATTGGCCAAGGGAGGGAATCGAAATGACGATGAGAAAAGACGCCTGCGAGAGGCTATTGTCCGTAGTGCTGATCTTTTGTCCGGATTGGAATTTGAGGGTCCGGTGGCTGAAGTCATTCGTCAGTCCCAAGAGCGTGTCGATGGTAGCGGCTTCCCAAAGCGTTTAAGTGGCAATGCGATCCTGCCGACCGCCAAGGTGGTGGCGGTGGCCAAGCGGGTGATTGATCTGCTGCAGGGGCAGGAGGGTTCGCCTCAGTCGTTGGATCAGGCTCTTAAGACTGTCATGGCAGAAGCCGGTAGTTCTCTCGACCGCGGGGCGGTGGCTGCGTTGGTTGATTTCCTCGATAACCGGGGCGGTCGCGCGAAAGTCGGATTGTCTTAAGGGGGGGCGGGGAAAACCATTGCTGGCTGAATTATTATTCTGCCACAGAGATAGCCTCACCCAAGCTGTATGGGTGAGGCTCGCTTAATCCGGGATCAGGCTTTGTTCGATCGTGTCGTCGAAGCGGAGATTGAGTAACTTCCAGTCGCCTCCCACAGGGCTGTAATAAACAAACTGCCAACGTAGGGGCTTCTTGGGGTGAAAACTGATGTAAGTGATATAGAGAACCCGACTCCCGACGTTACGGTTGTCGTAAAGTTCCTGACCTTGGAGTGGACCAAAGACTTCCAGACCTTTTTGGATATTCCCGACAAATTGTGGAATAGCTGCTGGATCTGAAAGGGTGGGATTGTTCGCGACCAGGGACTTAAAACTGTCATCCACTTTGCCGGCTTGTACGCCGGCAAAGAAGGCCTCGAGTTGCTTTTGAACCGCTGCGGGTGGGGGTTTTGTGATCGGGTTACGGGGAAGGAGTTGAGGGATCAAGGTAGTGACTTTGGGTAGATTGGTGTCGGGAATCTTGTTGGTCGGGGCCGCCCACAAAGGGGAGGTCATCAGGAGAAGTGGAATGAGGGTTTTCTTCATGTGAGGAGCTTTCGAATTTGGTTCAGCCCATCCTGAAGGATGGGCGCCCCGTGTGCAAAAAAGATTCTTCGGATCGGAAGCTCTAAAAGTTTGGTAAGGTTGCTCTTTAGAAGAGAAGGGTTCGTGCAGTATTTGTCGGGAAGTGGCATGAGCGGTTCGGGGGCGAGGTGGATGAGGGCATCCCCCAATACCAAAGTGCCGGTCAAATTATGAAAATAGGCGGTCTCATTCTCCCCAGCGCCCGTAAGGGAGATGGGTTGAAATCCACGGGGTTGTGCGGAGGGCTCCGTCTTGAGAGTGATCTTCAATGATTCTGAATTCCGGTCGTGATTTGCATTGGTTTTGACGATTTGAACAAGCCCTTTGGGAGTGGACGTGTCTTGGGGCCAATCGATGGGGTCAAAAAGAACTGTGGCTTCCTTGCTGAAGTAGGCGGTGGACCAAAGTTCGGCTTTGCAGTTGGGGTCGTAGGCGTGCCAGGTGAAAAAACCCTCCCCATGGTCCTGGAGGGGTCGGGGATTAAGACTCAATGGGGCAAAGTGGCGGCGTAGTCCGAGGCCAAAAGTAAACCGGATGGTTTGGGTTGGTCGGGTTTGATGCGGAAAAGCCAACCTTGGCCGTAAGGTTCACGGTTTACGAGGCCGGGATCCGAGGAGAGGGCGGGGTTGGCTTGCGTCACTTCTCCCCCCACAGGGGCATAGATATCTGAGGCAGCTTTTACGCTTTCGACAGTGGCGACTACTTCGCCTGCGGTTACTTTGCGTCCCGGTTTAGGGAGTTCTACGTAAACGACATCGCTGAGTTCGGATTGGGCGTGATCGGTGACGCCAACGGTGGCTGTATCTTTATCCAGACGGAGCCATTCGTGACTCTTGGCGTAAAGAAGGTCGTTCGGGGTATTCATTTTTTTGGGATGAATCTTCGGGGAGAAACTTTGACGGGGACTCGGCGACCCCGCACCTCAAATTCAATATCTTGTCCACATGTCGGGGCGGGAGTTGTGATCAACGCCAAGGCAATTCCGTGGCCCAAAGTGGGAGAGGGGACCCCGCTGGTAACAACCCCGATTTTCTTGTCTCCCTGAAAGACGGGGTAATCATGCCGGGGCGGGGGTTGACCGGGTTGGCCTTTCAATCCCACACAAGTTCGGGTCGTACCGCCTTTCTTTTGTTGTTCCAGGATCGATCTCCCAGGGAAAGGGCGTGCTCGCTTCATATCAATAAAGAATCCGAGACCCGCCTCGATCGGAGTGATTTCCGTAGAAAGATCCTGTCCATGGAGGGGAAAACCGGCCTCCAACCGTAGACTGTCTCTAGACCCGAGGCCACATGGGAGAAGGCCATCGGATTTTCCTGCTTCAAGAATGGCGTTCCAGATGATGGGTCCCGCCAAAAGATCCGTGAAAATCTCAAATCCATTCTCCCCAGTATATCCCGTCGCAGCCACCCAGGCCTTATGTCCCGCAAGCTGCATTTCAGTGATCCGGTTTCGTAATGGCAGGATGGTGTGGGCGGGCAAAAGGCGGGTGAGAATTTCGTATGCTTTGGGTCCTTGGAGAGCCATCCCAGCCGTGCTGCCGGGGTTGCCTGTGAAAGAGACGTCTTTCTTTTTGAATGCAGCTAGGATTTGAAGGTCTTCGGTGTGGCGGGCGGCATTCACCACGAGAAGGAAATTATCAGCATTTAGTCGGTAAAGGAAAAGGTCGTCGATCACTCCGCCTTGGTCGTTGAGCAGAAAAGTATAGTGACCTTCTCCATCACGAAGTTTTGCGGGATCGTTAGCCAAGATGGATTCGAGTGCGGAAAGGGCCCCGTTTCCTTCGGCACGGATTTGACCCATGTGGGAGATGTCGAACAGTCCGGCGGCATGGCGCGTGGCGTTATGCTCGGCAAGTAAGCCCCTGTATTCGACTGGAAGATTCCAACCGGCAAAAGGGATCATGCGGGCTCCAAGGGCGAGGTGGCAGGAGGCGATGGGGCTTTCCGCAAGGGAGGGCATAAAAATTAAAAGTAAGGGGCGAATTTTCCTAGTCAACGATCTCGCGATCTTTGATGCGAACAGCTACAAACTTTAGATGCCTCAGGCCCCTCTCAGACTTTTGGATCTCATGCGACAGACCGAGGATCCTAAGGTGATCAACTTGGCGGCTGGGATTCCTTCACCAGATTTCCTTCCTTTAGATGCCTTAAAGACGGCCCTGGATGGGGAAATCCATTCGCGTGCTCGGGAGATGTTTAGTTATCACCGTCCTGAGGGTGCGGCTCCCCTCCGCGAAGCCATCCGGGACTATCTGGCGGTTCGCGGGATCCGTGCTACTCCTGCAGAGGTTTTGGTTACGACTGGGTGTTCAGGGGCCTTGGCCTCAATCATTGGAACGGTTTTAAAGAAGGGGGATACAGTGGCTTGCGAGGCCCCCGCGTATTACGGGCAACTGGAGTTATTGCGAGCGGTAGGAATTAAATTTCGCACTTTTTCAACGGCGGTCGGGGAGGAGCCAGATCCGACCAAGTGGGAAAAGCTGCTAAAGTTAAAGCCTAAGCCCAAATTGTTGGTTGTGACCTCAACCCTTTCCAATCCGAGTGGAGCCACCCTGCGGGAGGAGTGGAGGCCAAAACTAGTGGAAATTTGTCGCAAGGCGGGTGTGCTCATTCTGGAGGATGATATTTACGGCGACTTGCTTGGACGGGGTCGACCCAAGCCGCTTCGGGCCTTTGACGATGGTTCGACGGTTCTTTATGTGACCAGTTTTTCCAAGACGGTTGCCCCAGGGCTGCGGATCGGATTCAGCCTTCCTGGAAAATGGATGGAGGCTGCGGCGGATCGCCAATGCCGCCAGTCCATCCATGGAGCAGTTCCGCCGGAATTTCTGACGGCGGCTTTTCTTCGGTCCGGAAGAATGGACGGGCATCTCGAGATGTTAAAATCGGTTTATGGGAAGCGCAGGGAGTTGGCAGGCGGGATTCTTTCGAGGGAACTACCGGAGGGATTTCGGGCAGATGATCCTGCCGGGGGGTACATGCTCTGGGTTCGAGGAGGGAAGTCAGGGGTCATTGAGGAGGTTCGGAAAAAATGTCTGGAACGTGGGGTTGCTGTCGTGGGCGGGGGAATTTTCTTTGCCATGCCGCCCAAGGAAGCGTGTTTTCGGCTCAACTGTGCCCGCGCGACTCCGGAAGATTTGGCGCGTGGGATAGGGGTCTTTTGTGAGGTGCTTAAGGCCGAGTTGGCCCGAAGCGGTGGACGTAAAAACCGGACCTAAGCTTAGGCTCAAACCAGGTGCTCTTGGGGGGCATGATTTGGTCGGCATCGGCGACGGCCAGAATTTGATTCATTGAAACGGCAGGCAGACTAAAAGCGGCGGCGGCTTGTCCTGAATTCACTTTTTCCTCCAAAACCTTGGTTCCGTGGATTCCTCCGACAAAATCAAGCCTGGGATCGGTGCGTGGATCTTTCACCTGAAGTGCGGGTCCGAGGAGACGGTCTTGAAGGGCGGAGGCATCCAACTGGGAGACAGGATCTAATTGCGGATCGGCTTTCCAGGCCAATTGATGCCAGCCGCCCCTGAGGTATAGGCCGATCTTTCCGGTTTCATCGGTTGGGGGGACATGAGATGGAGTGACGGCGAAGACTTGGCGGGCTGCAGCGAGCAAGGAGTCGGCGGTCAGGGGTTCGAGTTTAAGGATGAGGCGATGATAGGGAAGAATCTTGAGTTCCGAGGCGGGGAAATAGACGGTAAGGATCCCATGAGGGCCGGGTTTCTCTCCGGCGAGGCGGGCTGCTGCTGCCGCGCGATGGTGCCCATCGGCGATGTAGGAGCGTGAGACTTTGGTGAACAGCTTCACGACCTCCAAGGGATTAGGGCAGCGCCAGACCGTGTGGCGAACCCCGCGTTCGTCGGTTACCTCGGTGAGGGGTTTTTCCTGGGATTCGATTTGATTCATCCGAACGGTGAGCTCTGGGAGGTCAGGATAAGCGGCCAAGACCGGGCCGGTGAGGGCTCCGATGTGACGGATCAGGTTTACTCGGTCATCCTCCTTGTCAGGACGGGTGAATTCATGTTTCCGGAGCTGGCCTGTCGCGTAATCATGAAAATCGGCAAGGGCAGCGAAACCCCGCTGGCGATGTTTTCCGTCTATCATCCGGACGAGATAGATGGCGGGCGAGGACTCAGGAAGGAGTGCTTTGGTTTCGATGAGACGAGTAAAGTTCTTGGCAGCACGGGAGTAGACTTCAGGTGCGTTAAACTTCACCGAATCTGGAAACTCGAGATCGGCCCGGTCGACCCTGAGAAGGGTGTCGGGATTCGCTTGGGCTAGCTCCCGGGACTCCGAGCGCGTAACGATATCGTAGGGCACGCAGGTGATGGATTTTGAGCGTGTTGGGTCGACAGCAAGTGCATCCATGGGGTGAATTTTGACCATGCGGGATGATGGAGTTTTTTCGACAGCGAGAAAAGTTCGAAGACATGGATGTCGGGTTGTGCTTTGTAAGGATTAGGGGTTTAATGATCCAAAGTGAGGCATGACCTAATCCATCTGGCCGGCAGATTTTTTGCACTTTTAAGTCTGGTGGCTTTTTTTCTTCCTTGGGTTCGGATCTCTCCTGATGCGCTTAGGCAGAATACCGTGGAGGTGGTTAAGAACTTGGCCAAGGGGAGTAAAGGGTTGGGACCGACTATGTTTTGGATGAGAGGTGAGGAATGGGGTGAGATGTGGGCAGACCCGGTGGACGGCTTCTCCGGTTTTCAGTTGGCCTTTGGAGCGCGCTCAGGAACGCCCAGAATCAAGGCTCAACAGGAGTTGGCCTCCGTCGTGTTGGACGGAAAAGAGAATCGACCCCTTTTGGGATGGTTAATGCTGATTCCGGTTTTGACCTTTGTAGCTTGGGTGGCGCTCATGCTCCGGAGAGTGCCTTTGGCCTTGTTGGGCTTAACCGCAAGTGGACTCCTCGGAATGTACGGGGTTTTGCGTTGGAAAATGTCCGATGCCTACACAGACCGTCTACTGGCCCAATTACAGCTTGGTCCCGGATGGTGGGGGACGGCTTACGGAATCCTAGGACTGGGAGTCGTTTGTCTGATTCTAATGATCCGCGGTCGTGGCGGGCGGCACTCTTCCGAAGTCAGGATGTTTTAGTTGAATTCTTTCCGGAGTCCTTTCGGTCAGAATCCTCAACAGCATTTTTCATCTCTTTTTCAAAATCCTGTTTAGCCCTGGAGAATTCCCCCAGACTGCGACCGATAGAACGGGCAAGTTCGGGTAACTTTTTTGCTCCGAAAAGCAGAATGATAACGAGAACAATCCAGAACCATTCAGAGCCTTGGGGCAGGCCGAGGGCAAGAGGAAGGGGGATGATCATGTGTT
>Ga0214921_10005230_pt1 | contig 18468 bp, 15 predicted proteins | sample LL1505_MetaG_FD_177992 | JGI IMG/M metagenome (GOLD analysis project Ga0214921, IMG submission 177992) | Freshwater microbial communities from Lake Lanier, Atlanta, Georgia, United States - LL-1505 | ecosystem: Environmental > Aquatic > Freshwater > Lake | place: USA: Georgia | collected... | reverse complement strand
GGGCATCAGGCTCACCGTGGTGGCGCCCATTTTTTGAAGATGCGCAATCGCCACCGGGTGGGCCAAACCGGCGTAGGTCCCGCGCAACGCGGCGGGAATGCCAGGGTGCAAAGCGGTGAAGCCTTTGACATGCAGTTCGCAAACCAAACGCTGTGCCGGGTCGATGGCAGGGCTGCGCGCTGCCGGTGTGAACCGTGCGGCCACCACCGCCTTCAAAGCCCAATGCGCGTTGTCGCGGGTGTCTTGCAGCAGCGGCGCATCGGGCTGGTGGCCGAGATGGATGTCCTGCCCGGCGTATGCACCCAGGACCTGCGCCGCGCACGGATCGAGCAGCAACTTGTGCGGGTTGAAGCGCTGGCCTTGCGCCGGGTTCCAGGGGCCGTGCACGCGCCATCCGTAGACCAAGCCGGCTGCTGCGCCGGGCAGCAGCGCTTGCCAGACGCCATCCACGGCCGCAGGCATCTGCAAACGCTGGACTTCGGTCTGGCCTGCGGCGTCAAACAGACACAACTCCACCGCCTGCGCGTTGGGTCCGGCCAATGCAAAGGTCACGCCGCCATCGACTACCGATGCGCCCAGTGCAGGCGCACCGTGCAAGGGCCGCAACTCCGCGTCCATCACGCCGGCATCGAACCCGGTTCCAGCACCAGACAGGACAGCGGCGGCAAATGCAAAAGCAGCGATTGCCCGTGCCCGTGCGCCCACTGCGCATCCGTATGCAGATTGCCGTTACCGATTCCGCTGCCGCCGTACACGGTCGCATCGGTGTTGATCAGCTCGCGCCACGCGCCGCCCTGCGGCACACCCAGCCGGTATCCGGCGCGCGGCAGCGGCGTGAAGTTGCAGACCGCCACTGCGCACTGCCCGCTGCGCGACCAACGCGCAAAGGCCAACACCGATTGGGCATGGTCTTCATGTGCGATCCAGCTGAAGCCGCCGGGCTCGACATCCTGCTCATACAAAGCGGGAAAAGCGCAGTACACGCGGTTGAGGTCGCGCACCAGCCGCTGCACACCGGCATGGGCGGGTTGGTCTTGCAGATGCCAGGGCAGGCTATCGGCATCGGCCCATTCGGTGGGCTGCGCGAACTCACTGCCCATGAACAACAGTTTTTTACCCGGATAGGCCCACATCAGGCCGTAGAGCGTGCGCAAGTTGGCAAGTTGCTGCCACGCGTCACCGGCCATCTTGCCCAGCAACGATCGCTTGCCGTGCACCACTTCGTCGTGTGAGAGCGGGAGCACAAAGTTTTCGCTGAAGGCGTACATCAGCCCAAACGTCAGCAGGTTCTGGTGGTGGCGGCGGTACACCGGGTCGAGCTGCATGTAGTCCAGCGCGTCGTGCATCCAGCCCATATTCCATTTGAAATGAAAGCCCAGGCCACCGCTGGCCAGATCGGGCGCAGGCGGGCGGCTCACGCCGGGGAAGGCGGTGGACTCTTCGGCAATCATCAACGTGCCGGGCCGCTCCACGCCGATCTGGTGGTTCAGGCGGCGCAGAAATTCCATGGCCTCCAGGTTTTCACGCCCGCCGTGGCGGTTGGGTATCCACTGGCCAGGGCCACGGCTGTAGTCGCGGTAGAGCATGGACGCCACAGCATCGACCCGCAGGCCGTCAATGCCAAAACGCTCCAGCCAGTAGAAGGCGTTGCCGATCAAAAAGTTGCGCACCTCGGAGCGGCCGAAGTTGTAGATCAGCGTGTTCCAGTCTTGGTGGAAACCTTCTTTGGGGTCGGCGTATTCGTAGAGATGCGTGCCATCGAAATCGGCCAGGCCGTGCGCGTCGCTGGGGAAATGCGCGGGTACCCAATCCAGAATCACGCCCAGCCCAGCCGCGTGGGCCGCATCCACGAAATACTGGAAATCTTCCGGACTGCCAAAGCGCGCGGTCGGTGAAAAAAGCCCCAGCGGCTGATAACCCCAAGACGCATCGAAGGGATGCTCGCTCACCGGCAGCAATTCCAAATGCGTGAAGCCGAGGTCGCGTGCATACGACACCAGCGTGTCGGCGAGTTCGCGGTAATTCAGCCAGCGCCAGCCATCGGCCTTGCGCCAGGAACCCAGATGCACTTCGTACATGGACATCGGCGCACCCAGGGCGTTGGCCGCTGCGCGCGCAGGCTGCATCGCGCGCCGGGCGGGCAGTCCACAGACCACGCTGGCGGTGCCGGGCCGCAATTCCGATTGGAAGGCGTAGGGGTCGGCTTTGAGCGTGACCTGGTCGTGCGCGCCCAGAATTTCAAATTTGTAGACATCGCCCCGCGCTACCCGGGGCAGAAAGATTTCCCACACCCCGCAGCCGTGGCGCAAGCGCATCGGGTGGCGTCGCCCGTCCCACTGGTTGAAGCTGCCGACCACTGACACACGCTTGGCGTTGGGCGCCCACACGGCAAAGCGGGTACCCGCCACGCCCGCGCGGGTATCGGGATGCGCGCCCAGGCATTCGTAAGGCCGTTGGTGCGAACCTTCGGCGAGCAGCCAGGCATCGGCGTCGGACAGGAGTTCGGTGAACGCGTAAGGATCGTCCAGCAACGCGGTGCTGGCGGTACTGCCTGCGCCCTGGTGCCAATGCGCCCGCAACTGGTAATCAAAGGGCACGCTGCGCCCGGCCAGTGCGCCGCTGAAAACACCGCTGTCCCCGACGCGCGGCAGGCTGCCGACCAGCCGCTGCGTGCTGCGCTCGACCACATCCACCGCGTGGGCATCGGGCAGCAGGGCGCTGACCCATAAACGCCCGTCCTGCAGGTGCATGCCCAATACGCCAAAGGGGTCGGCGTGCCGGGCCGCCATCAGGGCGGAAACATCGTGGTGGCTGAGCATGTGTGTGGCGCGGAGGGTGCAGCGCTCAGCGCGCCAGACCGAAGTAGCCGCCCCAGGGCTGCAAGGCCACATAGCCCTCGATGAGCAAAGCCCCTTGCAGACCGCTGCCCTGCAGCGCCTGCGTGCCGTAGTGCGCCGGTGGCAGCGGCCAGTCCACCGCCGCGTCGCTGAAATTAAAAACACACAGCACGCATTGCCCGGCAAGGCTGCGCTCAAAGGCCAGCACCTGCGGGTGCAGCGGCAGCAGCTGCATATCGCCCTGCACCAGCACCGGGTGCTGCGCGCGCCAATGGATCAAGCCGGTGTAAAAGTTCAGCAAGCTGTGCGGGTCGGCACGCTGCGCATCAACCGCCAGCGCCAGATGCTGCGGCGGCAGCGGCAGCCAGGGGGCGGCGCTGCTGAAGCCACCCTGCGTTTGCTGCGCCTCCCAGGGCATGGGGGTGCGGCAGCCGTCGCGGCCTTTGAACTCGGGCCACATGGCTTTGCCATAGGGGTCTTGCAATTGCTCAAACGGGATGTCGGCCTCGGTAAGACCCAGCTCATCGCCTTGGTAAATGCAAGGGCTGCCGCGCAAGCCCATCTGAAAGGCCGCTGCGAGGCGCAACAGGCGCGCATCGGGCTCTGCCCCGCCCCAACGCGTGGCGACCCGCACCACATCGTGGTTGGACAAAGCCCAGCACGGCCAGCCGTCGCCCACGCTGGCCATGAATTTTTCCAGAAGTCCGTGCAAAAACGTGGCGCTGTGCTTGGCCGCGAACAAGTCAAAGGAATAGGCCATGTGCAGCTTGTCGCCGCCTTGGGTGTATTCGGCGATGCGGGCCAGGCTGTCGTCGTCACCGATCTCGCCGACCATGGTGCTGCCGGGGTAGCGATCCAGCAGGGCACGCAGTTCTTTTAAAAACCCGAGGTTCTCAGGTCGGCTTTTGTCGTACACATGGTGCTGGCGGCTGTAGGGGTTGACCGGGTCGACGGAGGCGTCGTTGGGGTCGGGCTGGCCGCGCCCCGGGTTGTTGCGCAGCGCTTGGTCGTGAAAATAAAAATTCGCGGTGTCGAGCCGGTAGCCGTCCACCCCAAGCTCCAGCCAGAAGCGCACATCGTCGAGTACGGCGGCGCGCACCTGCGGGTTGTGGAAATTCAGGTCGGGTTGCGAGACCAGAAAGTTGTGCATGTAGTACTGCAAGCGCCGGGTGTCCCACTGCCAGGCGCTGCCGCCAAAGATAGAGAGCCAGTTATTGGGCGGCGTGCCGTCGTCGCGCGCGTCGGCCCACACATACCAGTCTGCGCGCGGGTTGTCTTGGCTGGCGCGGCTCTCGATGAACCAGGGGTGTTGATCGGATGTGTGCGAGAACACCTGGTCGATCATGACTTTCAGGCCCAGGCTGTGTGCGTGGCGCACCAGTTCGCGAAAGTCATCCAGCGTGCCGAAAAGCGGGTCGATGTCGCGGTAGTCGCTGACGTCGTAGCCGAAGTCTTTCATCGGGCTTTTGAATACCGGCGACAGCCACACTGCGTCAGCACCGAGGGCTGCGACATGGGCCAGGCGCTGCGTGATACCGGGCAAGTCGCCCACGCCGTCGCCGTTGCTGTCCTGAAAGGAGCGCGGGTAGATCTGGTAGATGATGCCGCCGCGCCACCAATCCTTTGTGTCAGCCCGCACTGCGGACGATTGATTCATGGGTACTGCGGCTCCAGGGAGGGGCTGCCGGCACGGCGCCTGCAGCCGCCAACATTGTAGGCGGGGCCTGGGTTTTAAGCGACTGCGGTCCAGCGTCCACCGGCGCGGCTAGACGTGACCACCGCCTCGATGAATTGCATGCCGCGCAAACCGTCTTCAATCGTCGGTACATGGCAGGCCAGCGGGTTGGGCGCGCGTTTTTCCCAGCGCGCGTGCAGCTGCTCAGCAAAGTCGGTGTAGAGCTGCGCAAACGCTTCCAGATAACCCTCGGGGTGACCGGCCGGAATGCGGCTGGCATGCGCCGCTGCAGGCCCAGCCGTGGCACCTGCGCGGGTGATGAGCTGCGGCGCGCCGCCCAAGGGCGTGAACCACAAGTGGTTGGGATGCTCTTGGCGGAACTCCAGACCGGCCTTGGTGCCGTAGACGCGCACCTTCAAACCGTTCTCATTGCCCGGCGCAACCTGGCTGGACCACAGCATGCCGCGCGCGCCATTGGCGTAGCGCATCAGCACATGGGCGTTATCGTCGAGCTGGCGGCCGTCCACGAAGGTAGATAAATCCGCACACACCTCGTGCACCTGCTGGCCGCTGATAAAGCGCGCCAGGTGTTCGGCGTGGGTTCCGATGTCACCCAGCGAACCACCCGCACCGGCTTGCGCCGGGTCGACGCGCCAGGCGGCTTGCTTTTGGCCTGTGGCTTCCAGCGGGGTGCTCAACCAGTCTTGCACGTACTCGGCGTGCACCAAACGAATGTCACCCAAATCGCCCGCCGCCACCATGGCCCGCGCCTGTCGCGCCATGGGGTAGCCGCTGTAGTTGTGGGTGAGCGCAAACAGGCAGTTGCTGGCGCGCACGCTGGCCACCAACGCGTGCGCGTCGGAGAGTGTCGATGTCAGCGGCTTGTCGCAAATGACGTGGATGCCCGCCTCCAGAAACGCCTGCGCCATGGGCGCGTGCAAGTGGTTGGGCGTGACGATAGCGACCGCGTCGATGCCATCAGCCCGCTTCGCTTCCGCCTGCGCCATGGCGCGGTAGTCGCTGTAGGCGCGGTCGGGTGCGATGTGCAGCTCGGCGGCGCTGGCGCGGGCGCGCTCGGGGTTGGCCGACAGGGCACCGGCCACCAGTTCATAGCGGTCGTCCATGCGCGCAGCGATGCGGTGCACCGCGCCGATGAAGGCCCCCTGCCCGCCACCCACCATGCCGAGGCGTATGCGCCGGACCACGACGGTGCTGCTGCTTGCTTCGATTGCCATTGGTCTGTCCTTTGTGCGTGCGCTGTGTCGTTGTTTTATTTGATGCCGAGCATCTTGCGGTTGGCCTTGGCGTCCACGCCGCCGCCGGCAAAGTCGTCAAATGCGCGCTCGGCTACGCGGATGATGTGGTCGCGGATGAACACCGCTCCTTCGCGCGCGCCGTCTTCGGGGTGCTTGAGGCAGCACTCCCACTCCAGCACCGCCCAGCCACTGTAGTCGTAACCGGCCAGCTTGCTGAAGATGCCTTTGAAGTCCACCTGCCCGTCGCCGAGCGAGCGGAAGCGCCCGGCGCGCTGCAACCAGGGCTGAAAGCCGCCGTAGACGCCCTGCTTGCCGCTGGGGTTGAACTCGGCGTCTTTGACATGGAAGATTTTGATGCGCTCGTGGTAGTGGTCGATGTACTCGAGGTAATTGAGCTGCTGCAGCACAAAGTGGCTCGGGTCGTACAACAAGCAGGCGCGCTTGTGGCCGTGCACGCGGTCCAAAAACATCTCGTAGCTCACGCCGTCGTGCAGGTCTTCGCCGGGGTGCACCTCGTAGCAGACGTCCACGCCCGCATGGTCGAACGCGTCCAGAATCGGCATCCAGCGCTTGGCCAGCTCGTCAAACGCGGTCTCAATCAAGCCGGCCGGGCGCGGCGGCCAGGAATACAAATACGGCCAGGCCAGCGCGCCCGAGAAGGTCACGTGCGCCGTCAGCCCCAGGTTCGCCGAGGCCTTCGCCGCCAGCATCATCTGCTTGACCGCCCACTTCTGCCGCAGCGCCGGGTTGCCCCGCACCTCGGGCGCGGCAAAGCCGTCAAAGCCCGCGTCATACGCCGGGTGCACCGCCACCAACTGGCCCTGCAAATGGGTGGACAGCTCGGTGATCTCCAGCCCGTGGCTGGCCAGAATGCCCTGCACCTCCTGGCAATAGGTTTTGCTCTGCGCCGCCTTCTTCAAGTCAAACAGGCGCGCGTCCCAGCTGGGAATCTGCACCCCCTTGTAGCCCAGACCCGCCGCCCAGGCGGCAATCGAATCCAGCGAATTGAAGGGCGCGGTATCCCCCGCAAACTGGGCCAGAAAAATAGCCGGTCCTTTGATAGTTTTCATGGTGCTCCTCGTTATGGGTGTGGAATTGGTGGGCGGGCTGGTGGGGCGCGCTTGGTGACATGCTAACCAAGGTGGGGGGCGGGAGTTGGGAAATATTTTTGGAGCGAGTACCGGGCGCTTGGGGGCAGTACCTAGGGTCGGACCACAAGGTGCCACAAGTCCGTCGGCACAGACAAGCAATCAACCTCAAGCCGCCTTCAAATGCATATCAATATGCATGGACTCAAAAGGGCAGACCAGACCGCCGCTGTCGGTGCGCTCCAAAAGCCCGAGTTCCGCCAGGGCTTGCACGTCTTCATGCACGCGCTTGACGTCGCGGCCCACGGTGCGGGCCAATTCGCGCACCGATAACTCGCCTTTGCCCTGGGCAGCGCGCACAATGTCCCAGCGTTTTTCTGTGAGGCGGCCGAAGAAATGCGCCGGGCTTTCGAAGTTCAGCACTTCGCCCTGATAGCTGTCGGCTTGCGCGACCTTGGTTATCGCGCGCAAAGCGCCCTTCCAATCCGGCTGTAGGGTGATGGTCAGAAAGCGCTGTGTCATATTGTTCTCCTGGTCGCTAAGGCGGCAATAAAGTCTTCGATGAGTTGCTCAACACTGGTAAACACATATGGCTGTTCGACACCGTCTAGGTGGCAGTGGTCGCCTTTGCCGCGCTCGTTGTCAAAACCGACCACACGCACACTATTCACCACATAAACCGCGCGGTACTTGTACCCATGCTCCGTGGGCGGCACGGGCTTCGGAACCTTCCAAATCACAAGCTCCAAAATTGCGCCATCTGTTGTGATGTCTTTAAAGCGGGTAAAGAGTCGCGCAGTCATGTTGGCTATTATGCCAACATGGTGTGAATGCATATCGCGTCGGATAGGAGACTCTGCCTGCCGAGCAAATAAAACGCGCCTAATGCCACCACCCGCCCCCCCTTGCCGCGGGCATCCAAAAAGGCCCTATGCCGCACACCCCCCTGGGCTATTGCACCAAGCAAGAAAACATTGCCGTCACTGGCGTGGCCGATGTGGTGATCCGCTCGTTACTGGACAAGCAGCAGTTCCACGACCCCTTGGGGGCGGCCTTGCGGCTGGGGATTTCTTCGGCGCATTGGCCACTGTTTGGGCTTTTGTGGCCGTCAGGCCTGCGGCTGGCGCGGCGCATGGCGGCGCATCCGGTGCGGGCGGGGGAACGGATTTTGGAGATCGGCTGCGGGCTGGCGCTGGCCAGTCTGGTGGCGCACCGGCGCGGCGCGGACGTGACGGCCAGCGACTGCCATCCGCTGTCCGGCGTATTTTTGCGTGCCAACGTGGCACTCAACCAGTTGGCGCCGCTGGACTACCGCCACGGCCAGTGGGGCGACGGAGTGCTGGAGAGCGCCACCGAGACGGGCTTGAGCGGGCGCTTTAGCCTGATTGTGGCCAGCGACGTGCTGTACGAGCGCGACGAGCGCGGGAGCCTGGCGGCTTTTATTGAAGCGCACGCCAGCGCCAGCGCCGAGGTCTGGCTGGTGGACCCCAACCGCAGCAACCGGCCGCAGTTTCACCGCCACATGCGGCTGCTGGGCTTCTCGGTGCACGAGCAGGCGCTGGTTCAGGGCCAGGCGGCGGGCGAAACCCCTTACCGGGGACGCATGCTGACCTATGTGCGGGGCGCGTGACGGCGAGCGGCGGCCCGATGCCCTGCGTGCGGGGCTAATCGCGCTGAAAACGGCTCAAGTTTTGCGCGTTCAGACCGAATCCCATTGGAACTATTGGAAAGATTGGTATGGAAAAACTAGCTCCCCGCGCACTGGCCAAAAACCTGGGCCGCAACATTGCTGCGCGCCGCAAGGCAGCGGGCCTGACGCAGGGCCGTCTGGCTGATTTGCTGGACGTGGACACGCTGACCGTCTCGCGCTACGAGACCGGCAATATCCTGCCCCCGTTGACCACGATTGAAACGATTTCGCTGCTGCTGAACACGACCATGATGGAGCTGATTGGCGACCGTACCGTTGCGCCAGTACCCCAAGCAGACCGCATCGGCATCTGGCTGTCCACCTTGTCGCAGGCGGACCGCGAGTGGATTACCGGCATCGTCAAGCAACTGGTAGCCCACTGCCAGCCCAGCCCTCCGGGCAAGCCCGGCAAAGCCGCCGCGTAAGTGGTGTGTCGATCCCTCAGGCCTTAGCCAAGCGCGCAAAGGTTTTGCGGAACTTGTCGACCTTGGGCGCGGCCACCGCCATGCAGTAGCCCTGGTTGGGGTTGCGGGCAAAGAAGTCCTGGTGGTAATCCTCAGCGGCCCAGTAGTTGTCCAACAGCGCCAGCTCGGTGACGATGGGGCGGCTGAATACGCCGCTGGCCTGGACCTCGTCGACAAAGGCCTGAACCTCGGCGAGTTGCGCGGCGTCGGTGCAGTAAATGCCGCTGCGGTACTGGGGTCCGACGTCGTTGCCCTGGCGGTTGAGGCTGGTGGGGTCGTGGATCAGGAACATGATTTCCAGGATCTCGCGCAGGCTGATCTGCGCGGGGTCATAGACGAGTTGGATGACTTCGTTGTGGCCGCTTGCGCCGCTGCAGACGTCTTCGTAACGGGGCTGTTGGACATGGCCGTTGCTGTAGCCGGACTCGACATCGAGTACGCCGCGCACCTGCACGAAAACCGCCTCGCTGCACCAGAAGCAACCCGCGCCCAGCGTGATGGTGGAATGTGAATGTGTTTGCATAGGATAAAAAACATGAAAACGAAGCCAAGCATAGACGCCAATGCCCCTGGATCGGCTGGGACAGGGGCATTACACAGCGTACACCCCGCACGGCTAAACTGCCCTTTCATTTTTGGAATATCGGGTTAAGCATGCGGGTGCGTTACGGTTGGCTGGTTGGAGGGCTTGTGGTGCTGGCCGTGGCAGCCGGGGCGTACCGCGTGGTGGACAAGCGCCAAACCGAACGCGCCAAGGCCGAGGCCCAAACCGAATCGGCCAAGGTGGTGCCGCCCACTGTGCTGGCCGCAGCCGATGTACTGACCTTGCAAAACCAAACGCTGGCAGTGGGCATTGCGGTCTCCGGGGCCATCAAAGCCAGCAACGCAGCGTTCGTGAAAGCGCGGGTGGCCGGCGAAGTGCAGGGCCTGCAGCTGCGTGAGGGCGATTTTGTGAAGGCCGGGCAAGTCATTGGCCGCATCGAAAACAGCGAAGCCGGCCCGCGCTTGCAACAAGCCCAGCAACAGGCCGAATCCAGCAAAACCCAAATTGATGTGGCGCAGCGCAACTTTGACAACAACCGCGCGCTGGTAGAACAAGGCTTTATTTCCAAGACCGCGCTGGAGTCATCGACATCCGCGCTGGCCAGTGCACAAGCGCTGTACCGCGCAGCGCAGGCGGCGGTGGACATTGCCCGCAAGTCGCTGGACGACGGTGTGCTGCGCGCCCCGATCAGCGGCCAGATTGCCCAGCGCCTGGCTCAGCCGGGTGAGCGCGCCGCAGTGGATGCGCGCATCGTGGAAATTGTGGACTTGTCCAAGCTCGAGCTAGAGGCCTCGGTGGGGGCAGCCGAATCGCTGCAACTGCAAGTCGGGCAAAGCGCGCGCTTGAGCGTCGACGGTAAACCTGAGCCCATTGCGGCACAGATTGTGCGCATCAACCCCAACGCGACGCCGGGTAGCCGCTCGGTGATCGCCTACCTGGCGCTGGCCGACGGCGCGGGCCTGCGCCAAGGCCTGTTCGCGCAGGGTACGGTGGCAGTGTCGAGCACCACCGCGCTGGCGCTGCCGCTGAGCGCGGTGCGCACCGACAAGCCGCTGCCCTACGTTCAAATTCTGGTGGATGGAAAAGTGCAGCACCAGACCGTGACGCTGGGCGTGCGCGGCATCGGCGCGGACGCCGGTAAGGCCGATGCACCCTTGCTGGTGGCGGTGGATGGGCTTGCTGCGGGCGCGCAGGTGCTGGCCGGCACGGTAGGGCCTTTGCGGCCCGGCAGTGTGGTCAGCGTGGGCGCGGCGACGCCCTGATCTATGTGGTTTACCCGCGTCAGCCTGCACAACCCGGTCTTTGCGACCATGGCCATGCTGGCGCTGGTGGTACTGGGCTTGTTCTCTTTGCAGCGGCTGCAGATTGACCAATTCCCGAACATCGACCTGCCCACGGTGGTGGTGATCACGGAGTACCCCGGCGCTTCTCCCGAAATAGTCGAGAGCGAAGTCACCAAAAAAATTGAAGAGGCGGTGAACCCGATTGGCGGCATCAGCAACCTGACCTCGCGCAGCTACGAAGGCCAATCGGTGGTCGTCATCGAATTCGGCTTGCAGTCTGAGGGGCGCAAGGCCGCCGACGATGTGCGCGAGAAAGTAGCCGGGGTCAAGCCCCTGCTGCGCCCCGAAGTCAAAGATTCGCGCGTGCTGCGTTTTGACCCGTCTGCCAAAGCCATTTGGTCCATGGCGATCACCGCAGACGCGGGAGCCGGCGCACCCAGCCCGGTGGAGATGACGCGCTGGGCCGACCAGGTTTTGAAGCGCCGGCTGGAAAACGTGCGCGGCGTGGGCTCTGCAACGGTGGTGGGTGGCACACCACGGCAAATTAATTTGTATCTGCAGCCCGCCGCGCTAGAGGCCTTTGGCGTGACGCCCGAGCAGGTGGCCAACGCGGTCTCCAACGAAAACCAGGACCTGCCCGCAGGCAGCATCCGCTCCCTGGAACAAGACCGGGTGCTGCAAGTGCAGGGGCGTATGCAACGCCCGGAAGATTTTGGCCAGATCACGGTGGTGCAACGCGCGGGCGGCCCGGTGCGCTTGAACCAGTTGGCGCGCATCAGCGACGGGGCGCAGCCGGCTGAGAGCCTGGCGCTTTATAACGGCCAGCGCACTTTGCTGGTGACGGTGCAAAAAGCGCAGGATGAAAACACGATTACCGTGGTGGACGGCCTGCGCAAAGCACTCGATGAGCTGCAGCAAGTGGCGCCACCGGGGGTTCACCTCACGCAGATCACCGATGGCTCGCGGCAAATCCGGGTGTCAGTGGACAACGTGCGCCGCACCCTGATCGAAGGCGCGCTGCTCACGGTGTTGATTGTGTTTTTATTCCTCAACAGCTGGCGCTCCACCGTGATCACCGGCTTGACCTTGCCCATTGCCATCTTCGGCAGCTTTTTGTTCATGTACATGCTGGGCTTCACCATCAACATGATCACGCTCATGGCGCTGAGCTTGTGTGTTGGGCTGCTGATTGACGACGCGATTGTGGTGCGCGAGAACATTGTGCGCCACATCGCCATGGGCAAAACGCCTTTTCAGGCGGCGCTGGAAGGCACCGAGGAGATCGGGCTGGCGGTCTTGGCGACCACGTTTTCTATCGTCGCGGTGTTTCTGCCCATCGGCTTCATGGGCGGGATCATCGGCAAGTTCTTCCACGAATTCGGTCTCACGATTGTGGTGGCGGTATTGATTTCGATGTTTGTGAGCTTCACGCTGGACCCCATGCTCTCCAGCATCTGGCATGACCCATCACTGGACGCGCAGGGCAAAGGCCAGACCGGGGGTTGGTACGGCAAATCCTTCGGCCGTGTAACCGGCTGGTTTGATAGCGCCACCGAGACACTGGCTGGCGGCTACCAGCACATTTTGCGCTGGGCCCTCATGCACAAAAAAGTTACCGTGATGCTGGCGGTTGGTGTTTTTGCATCCAGCGTGGCGCTGGTGCCGCTGCTGGGCACCGAGTTCGTACCCAAGTCGGATTTTTCGGAAACATCGGTGAACTTTTACACACCGGTTGGGTCTTCACTGGAGGTGACCGAGGCCAAGGCGCGCCAGGTGGAGGCGCTGATCCGCAGCTTTCCCGAAGTGCGCTACACCCTGACCACCATCAACACCGGCAACGCGCAGGGCAAGATGTACGCCAGCACCTATGTGCGTTTTGTGGACCGCAAATTACGTCAACGCGGAATTGAAGAGATCGCCGTGCAGTTGCGCGATACCTTGCGCAGCGTGCCGGGGATCACGGTAACGCAGGTGGGCCTGGGCGATGGTGCGGGCGGCGGCAAGCAAGTGACGTTTTCGCTCCAAGGCCCGGACGGGCGCGAGCTGGAGCACATCGCAAAAACCGCGATGCCCTTGCTGCGCCAGGTGAGCGGCCTGGTGGACCTGGACTCCAGCGCCAAGCCGGACAAGCCCACGCTGGAGGTGCGCATCAAACGCGCCGTAGCCGCCGATATGGGGCTGGGCGTGGCGCAAATCGGTAACAGCCTGCGCATTCTGGTAGCGGGCAAAACAGTGGGTACCTGGCGGGCGCCGGACGAACAGACCTACGACGTGAATCTGCAACTCGACCCGCAGGCGCGGATGCAGCCGCAGGACATGGAGCGACTGCCGTTCGCCATCGGAACCAATGCCGACGGCAGCAGCCGCGTGGTGCGCTTGAACCAGGTGGCCCAGGTCGAAACCGCAACCGGCTTCAACCAGATCAACCGGCGCGCGCTGCAGCGCGAAGTGGCGATCAGCGCCAACGTCAGCGGCCGCTCGGCAGGCGAAGTGTCGGCCGATATCCGCAAAGTGATGGACGGGCTGGCGATGCCTGCGGGCTACAGCTACCAATTCAGCGGCTCGACCAAAGACATGGCCGAGTCGTTCGCTTACGCCATCTCGGCGCTGGCGCTGGCGGTGATTTTTATTTACATGATTCTGGCCAGCCAGTTCCAAAGTTTTGTGCAGCCGCTGGCCCTGATGACGGCGCTGCCCCTTACCCTGATTGGCGTGGTGCTGGCGCTGATGGCTTTTGGCTCATCGATCTCCATGTTCTCGGTGATCGGCGTGATCATGCTCATGGGGCTGGTCACCAAAAACGCGATTCTGTTGGTGGACTTTGCCAACCGGGCCCGGCGCGACGGCATGGAGCGCACCGAAGCTTTGCTGCTGGCCGCCCGGGTGCGCCTGCGGCCGATTTTGATGACCACCCTGGCCATGATTTTTGGCATGGTGCCGCTGGCGTTTGCCCTGACCGAAGGGTCTGAGATGCGCGCCCCGATGGGGCAGGCCGTGATTGGCGGGGTGATCACATCCTCTCTGCTCACCCTGGTTGTCGTCCCTGTGGTGTACTGTTACACCGACGACCTGGCGACCTGGACCCGCCGGTTGCTGGGTTTTGGCGACCAGGATGGCAATTAAACTTGTAACTTCTGGCGCCATACAAACCCCAGAGAATTGGGCACACTGACAAAGTCTTGGCTGAAAGTATCCGCAATGCAAATCTCTGACACGCAAACCGCCCGCTTCAACATGATCGAGCAACAGATCAGGCCTTGGAATGTTCTGGACAGCGACATTTTGGAAGCGCTGTCGCTGGTTCGCCGTGAAAATTTCGTACCGGAACAACACCGGGCGCTGGCCTTCGCTGACACGGAGCTACCCCTGGGGCATGGGCAGTTCATGCTGGCCCCCCGCTTAGAAGCCCGGCTCTTGCAAGATTTGCACATCGAGCCGACCGACACCGTGCTTGAAATCGGTACTGGTTCCGGCTACATGGCGGCCTTGCTCGGTCACCGCGCCCACCATGTGCTGTCGCTGGAGTCGGTGCCCGAACTCGCCGACGCCGCGCACCACAAGCTGCGGGACGCGGGCGTGCGCAATGTGGAGGTGCGCATCGCCAATGGCGCTGTGGAGGGCGAGGGTGGTACCGAGGGCGGCCCCTTTGATGTCATTCTTCTCAGTGGCTCTGTCGCACAGGTGCCGCAATGGCTGTTGTCGCAGCTGCGCGTGGGCGGACGATTGGCCGCTATCGTGGGCGATCTGCCCATGATGCGCACGACGATTGTGCGGCGCAACAGCGCAAGCGACTTCCTTACAACACAACCCTGGGATACAGTGGCGCCCCGGCTTCAGGGCTTTGCTGAGTTGCCGCAGTTTCGGTTTTAACCTGTGCCGCTGAAAACGACTATGACCTCCCGTATCCGCCCCCACCTGCCCCGCCGTCTGTGCCTCGCGCTTTTTGGCATGGGCTTTGTGTTCAACGCCCATTCCCAAAGCCTGCTGGAGCTGTACCAGGCAGCCCAGAGCTATGACGCCAGCTACCAATCGGCCCAGGCGCAGTTGGACGCCGTATCGGCAAAAGCCGAACAGGTGCAGGCGCAGTACGCGCCGGTGGTTAGCCTGCAAAGCTCTCTGGCGCAGAGCTGGAAGCAAACCAAGTCGTCCACGGACAGCGCCGACTACACCACCCAAGCAACAGGAACAGACGGCACGCTGAGCCTGGCATTCAGCCAAACCCTGTACAGCCGCCTCAACGAGCTCTCGATGACCTCCGCCCAGCGCAACGCAGCCGTGGTGGAACTGGCTCTCGCCACCGCGCGCCAAGACCTGATGGTGCGGGTCAGCAGCGCGTACTTTGATGTGCTGGCGGCGCGCGACAGTTTGGCCTTTGTCCGCGCGCAGAAAGCGGCGGTTGGCGAACAGCTGGCGGCGGCCAAGCGCAATTTCGAAGTCGGCACCAGCACCATCACTGACACCCGTGAAGCCCAGGCCAAATTTGATCTGGTGATCGCGCAAGAAATCTCCGCCCAAAACGATCTCACCGTGCGGCAAAGCCTGCTGGACCAATTGGTGGGGCGCAAAGACCTGAAGCCCCAAACCCTGCGCCTGCCCTTGCAGATGCCTGCTGTATTGGGCACCGACAACGAATGGGCTGCGCTGACCGAACAGTACCTGCCGCAAATCCAAAGCAAACGCACCGAGCTCGAACTGGCGCGCCTGGAGACCGAAAAAGCGCGCGTCGATACATCGCCCACCGTGTCCTTAACCGGCTCTTTGGGCAAAACATTCCCCTGGAGCGGGTCCAACAGCTCCAATGACACCACCGGCAGCAACACCTTCACGCGCAGCAGAGACGCGCAATCCGGGTCGGTAGGCCTGGTTGTGAACATTCCCTTGTTCACTGGCAGCACGCGCGGCGCCAAGCTGCGGGAAACATTGGCCTTGGAGGACAAGTCCCGTAACGACCTCCAAGCGCTCACCCGCAACGCCCAACAAACCACCCGCACCGTGTACTTCGGCCTGCAGTCGCTGGCTGGTCAGGTCAAAGCCTACGAGGCGGCTGAAGCGTCCAGCCAAAGTGCGCTGGACGCCAACCGCCTGGGCTACGAAGTCGGCGTGCGCATCAACATCGATGTGCTCAACGCCCAAAGCCAGTTGTATGACACCAAAGCGAAACTGGCCAAAGCGCGGTACGACGTGCTGGTGAGCAACCTCAAACTGCGGCAGTCTGCGGGCACGCTGGCCGAGAGCAACCTCGAAGAAATCGACGGCTTGCTGGTTAAGTGAGCCGCGGCTGGAGCGCCATCAGCGCGTCCACGGTGCGGGCCACCGCCCCTCCGTAAGCTGCAGCAAAGTCCTGAGCCCGGGCCTGGCGCTGCGGCGCACCCGACTCCAGCAACCTGGCGACAGCCTCCAGCGCCTCGCCCATGTCGGCCACGCGGACTGCCGCACCCGCTGCTACCGCCTGCTCGGCCACCTCCGAAAAATTAAAAGTGTGCGGGCCCATCACCACGGTGCAGCCACAGGCCGCAGCCTCGATCAGGTTCTGGCCGCCCAAAGGTGCGAAGCTGCCGCCCAGTAAAGCCACATCTGCGAGGCTGTAATACAGCGCCATCTCGCCCAGGCTATCGCCCAGCCAGACCTCTGCCGGTACGGCCACCCAATCCGCCAACGTGATGTGCTGGCTGCGGCGGGAGAAGGACAGCCCTGCGCCACGCAGCAAACTGGCCACCGCATCGAAGCGTTGCGGGTGGCGCGGCACCAGCAGCCAATGGCAATCGGGCGCGTCCTCCATGGTGTTCAGTGCCTGCAACCACTGGCTTTCTTCTCCCTCGCGGCTGCTGGCCAGCATCACAACCGGTTTGCGCAGCGCAGCGCGCAAGGCCCTGCCCTGTTCCACTTGCCCGGCGTCTGGGCGGGCATCGAACTTGAAGTTACCCGGCACGCCGCGTACCGGCGCGCCCAGTGCGTGCAAGCGGCTTGCGTCCGCATCGCTCTGGGCCCACACCCCAGCCAGCGCCGCAAAAGCCGGGCCCGACAGCCATAGCGCACGCTGGTAGGCGCGCAAAGACGGCTCGCTCAAGCGGGCATTCACCAAATACAAAGGCACGCTCATCTGCGCACAAACCGCAACCCAATTCGGCCAGACCTCGGTCTCAATCAGGAGGCCCATCTGCGGTGCACATGCGCCCAAAAACCGCCGCACGGCGCCCGGCGTATCCCAGGGCTGCCACAACTGCACATCGCCCGGCTGCAGCAATGCCGCCCCGGCTGCGCGTCCGGTCGCTGTGCCATGGGTCAGGACTATGCGTATCCCGGGCATCGCGTCGCGCAAGGCGGTCAGCAACAAGCCCGCAGCCCGGGTTTCGCCCAGCGAGACCGCGTGGACCCAGACGCGGGGACCCGTGCCTTGACGCAAAGATTGCAAGACGTCTGCCGCGTAATAGCCAAAGCGTTCATCCACCCGCTGCCCGTAGATTGGCTCAGCGCGGGCGCGGCGGCGCAAGCGCCAGCGCAGAACCGGAATCAGGGCCCAGCACAAGAACCCGTACACCCGCAAAGCCAGAGCGGCGGACAGGCCGCCCGCCGCTGTCACGCCGCTTTCTCCGGGCGCGCAGCCCATACCGATTCCCAGGCTTGCAGCACCGCCGGTACATCGGGCGTGAACGTGCCACCCACCGCAATTTGAAAAGCCGAACCGACCGGCCCGGCCCGCCAGGCCCGGTCCTGGCTGAAGATTTGCACATGCGGCAAGCCCAGCGCCACGGCGATGTGGCTCAGACCCGAATCCACGCCCACCACGCCCGCACAAGCGGCCATACGCCGGGTCACATCGGCCAACGATTCGCGCGGCCAAACCGTGGCCTGCGACCCCCAGGCATGAGCCAACGCTTGCGCGCGCGCCAACTCCGCGTCATTTGATTGGGGCAGCGCCAGCACAAAACCTTGCGCGATCAGCTGGTGCCCCAGCGCCAGCCAGTTCTGCGGGCTCCACTCGTTGTCCGCGCGGGTGGTGCCGTGGGCAAAAACCAGGGTGTGGGTCGGCGCTGCGGCTGCGAATTGCCAGCGCACGGCGGCTGCACCCTGCGTGGTGTAGCCCAGGGCGGATGCGGCAAGCAAACGGTAGCGGGCCACCGCATGGATGCGCTGCGGCATGGGGAAGCTGCGGCGCAGCAGCCAGCGCACCGGCCACTCATACGAGCAGGCATCGCTGCCGTTGGCGAAACTGGCACTGAAACCGCCGGGGCGCAAGCGCGCTTGGCGCGCCACCAACGCGGATTTGATGAGGCCCTGGAAATCGAGCACCACGTCATAGGCATGGGCATGCAGATCGCGCACAAAGGCCGCGCGCTCGCGGCGGGTTTCGGCGCTCCAACGTGCTGTGCGCCAGCGCCGCTGCGCAACCGGAATCACGCGGCGCACGCCCGCCACCAAAGACACCAGCGGCGCAAAGGCTTCTTCCACCACCCAGTCGATCTGCGCGTCAGGGAAACGCTGCACCACGTCCTGCACTACCGCGGCGGTTTGCACCACGTCACCCAGCGATGACAGTTTGACAATGAGCAGTTGCAAGGCCAAACGGGCGGTGTTTCAGTGCGCCGCGCTCTGGATCTGCGCACCAGGCTTGACCTCACGCAGTAGCGCCA
>Ga0214921_10005228_pt1 | contig 18469 bp, 15 predicted proteins | sample LL1505_MetaG_FD_177992 | JGI IMG/M metagenome (GOLD analysis project Ga0214921, IMG submission 177992) | Freshwater microbial communities from Lake Lanier, Atlanta, Georgia, United States - LL-1505 | ecosystem: Environmental > Aquatic > Freshwater > Lake | place: USA: Georgia | collected... | reverse complement strand
GGTGGAGCGCGAGCTCGGCTTTGCTCCAGTCGATATGGGCGGCCGACTCGGCTACCTGAAGCGGAAGGTCAGCAAGCAGTAGGCGTCGCGGGCGCGAGGAGGATCAGATGCGGATCATCATCACAGCGAAGAGCGCTGCGGCCAAGGCGGGCGTGCTTGTAGCCCCGGTCTTTAGCGATCAACTCGACGCGCCGTATCTTCGTGAGATCGACAGCAAGAGCGGCGGACGAATCGCCGCACTCCGCGCAATTGGCGAGGGGACTGGCAGCCGGTACAGCTGTACCCTGACGAGTGCCGGTCGACTTCCTGCGGATCACCTCTTGCTTGTTGGTGCCGGCGCGCGCGCCGATTTCGGACGGCAAGAGCTGCAGCGCTGGGCTTCGGCGGCAACACGTCGCCTTGCTGGCCGCAAGGTCACACGCCTCGCCATTGATGCCACCGGCATCGTTGCTGCACTGACCAGCACCGCTCCGGCACTCCGCGCCGAAGGTGGCGCATCATTCGGTGCTGGCCTCTCGACGAGCGCCACCAAGCAGACTGATGCAGCGGTGATTGCGGTCGACTTCATCGTGCGCGGCGTTATTGATGGTTCATTCCACGAAGGGATCGGCGGAAAGAGCGTGATTGAGGCGCAACCAGCCGCACTCACCGTGCTCGAAATTGTCGTGCCAAGTGGAACCGATCTTGCCGCAGCACACGAGGGCGCTCGTCGCGCCGAAATCATTGCGAGCGGTGTCGTGCGCACACGACGCTGGTCTAACTATCCGGCGAACGAGATGCCGCCGCTCGGCATTGCTGAAGAGGCACGCGATCGCGCGCGCGCCGTTGGCTTGCGCGCCACGATCATTACCGCTGCGCAGTTGCAGCGCATGGGCGCCGGCATGTTGATCGCAGTTGGAAAAGGTTCCAAGAATCCGCCGTGCCTTGTGGTGCTCTCCGGCGGCAAGCCCGGCGCGAAGGATCCGCTCGGCCGGCGCCTCGCGATGGTCGGAAAGGGCGTCTGCTTTGATACCGGCGGCATCTCGCTGAAGCCACCGGCCGAAATGGAAGAGATGAAGCACGACAAGAACGGCGCCATTGCGGTGCTAGAAGCTGCGGCCACGATTGCGCAGCTCGATCCAGGTCGTCCGATTCATGCGGTTGCCGCCTGCGTTGAGAACATGCCGGGCGGAAACGCCACGCGACCGGGCGATGTCGTCACCGCCCTGAATGGGAAACGAGTCGAGATCACTAACACCGACGCCGAGGGGCGCCTCATCCTTGGTGACGCGCTGCACTACGCAGAGCGCGAGCTCGGTGCAACCCATCTTGTGGATGTGGCAACACTGACCGGGATCGCCTATGCCGCATACGGCGGTGAGGTGGCGGCCACCTGCGGTACCGATGCAGGCTTCCTCGACGAGTTTCACCTTGCCGCACGTCGCGCGGGGGAGGTCTACTGGCCGTATCCGCTGGCGGAGGCCTACATGAAGAACATGTCGACCTGGTCGGCCGACTTCCAGAATTCGGGCTCGCGCGAGGCATCGCTGGTTCGCAGCGGACTCTTCTTGCGCGAATTCGTCACCGTGCCGTGGGTGCACCTTGATATTGCCGGGACCGCCTATCGTCGGAGCGTTGCCCCATTCGCCGGTCGCGGCTCTACGGGGGCAGCACACACCTCGCTCGTTGAGCTGGCCATGGGGGGTGGCGTCCGTCGCTGAGGCTGATACTCTTCTCGTAGCGGAGGAGAGGAGGTCACACATGGAGTACTCGCCTGCGCCGACGCACCGCACACGCACCTGGCGCGCCCGAATTGGCGTCCTGCTCACCATCCCCCTCCTCATCGTTGGTCTCGGCTTGGCACAGGCTGGGCCAGTTCGTGGCGATCCACTTGATGACGCCCTCGCACAACAGAAAGCACTCGCTGCGCAGCTCGCCGCCCAACAGAAGGCCCTTGATGCGTTGATCGCCCAGCAGGGCGCACTCACTGCGCAGCTCGCCTCCACCAGCGCCGCTCTCGCGAAGAACACCGCCACACTGACCAGCATCACAACGCAGGTGGCACAACTCTCAACAGCCGTGCAGCAGGCACAAGTCGGCCTGAATAAGTTGAACGATGCAGTAAACGCGCTGGATACGGAGATTAGTCGCCTCGTAAAAGAGCAACAGGCGAAGGCGCGCGATCTTGCGGCGCGACAGGCGATCTTGGCCTCGCGCATCCGCGAGGCGTATATCGCCGACCAAACACCACCACTCTGGATCTTGCTCTCCGGCCAGAGCTTTACCGACATCCTGCTCGACATTGCTGGGTTCAACGCGCTCGGCGCGGAAGATGTGAAGCTCGCCGATGGCATTAGCCGAGATGCGGCTCGTCTTGCCGCGATAGAAGATCAGGTTCGCGCCAATCGCGCCGAAACAGAGAAGCTGCGCGTTGCTGCCGCAAAACAGAAAGTGGCGCTCGATAAGCAGGTCTCACTCCTCAACGCCGCCAAGGCCCGACTCGCCGCGGCCATTGCTGCCCAGAAGAAGGCGATCGCAGCCCAGAAGGCGGCAATGGACAAGGTGATCGCCGACAAGAAGAAGCTCGCTGCCGCCGTTGCCGCGTTGAAGGTAGAAGAGGCACGCGTCACCGCCACCGTCAATGCGCTGCTGAAAGGCCAGTTCGGCTCGGGGCTCCCAACGGTGTACTCGGGCGGTTGGACGTGGCCGATTGTGCATAACGGTTCTGGCTTTGTGAAACCGGTCGGTGGCACGCGTCCGTACATCTCGCAGAAGTTCGGTTGCGTGTCCTGGCCAATCTATCCGAAGAGTTCAACCTGCCCGAAGGGGTACCCGTATCTGCACAACGGTGTCGACATTTCGGCCGCCCCAGGAACGCCGATCTATGCGGCAGCGGCAGGGAAGGTCATGATCGCGGGCATCTGCAGCTACTGCGTGGTCTGGAAGGGGATGCGTCCGCTCGCGTGGATCTGGATCGCACACTCAAAGAGCATGGTCTCGATCTACGGACACATTGGCGACGGCAAGGTTTCGAGTCAGCCGAAGTGGCGCGTGAACGTTGGTGAAATTGTTGCGGCCGGACAGCTCATCGGGTTTGTTGGCTCAACAGGAAATGTCACCGGTCCCCATCTCCATCTCTCGCTGCTACAGAACGGTAAATACGTCTGCATTCAGAAATACCTGCCTGGAGGAGCCTGCTCTGCGTACTGATCGCACCCTTGCGGTGATTCTTGCGGGTGGCGAGGGGAATCGTCTCGGCGTGCTCTCAGGGGTGCGCGCAAAGCCTGCGGTGCCGTTCGGTGGCAAGTATCGAATCATTGACTTCACCCTGTCGAACTGCGTCAACAGTGGCATCGGCGACGTGTTGGTCCTGACGCAGTACAACCCTCGCTCGCTCAACGACCATATCGGTCGCGGTCGCCCGTGGGACCTGGACCGCACCATTGGCGGCGTGCGCATTTTGCAACCGCAGGTCGGCCGGGGAAACACGGCCAGCTGGTATAGCGGCACGGCAGATGCGGTGCTGCAGAACCTTCGAGAGGTCGTCGCAAGCGGTGCAGAAACCGTTCTGGTGCTCGCCGGCGATCACATCTACAAGATGGACTACGAGCGCTTCATTGCCGCCCACCGTCGCAGTGGGGCAGACGTAACCGTCTCGGTGCGTGAGGTGAGCCTTGAGGATGCACGTCGCATGGGCGTGGTTGACGTTGACGAGCGGAACCACATCACGGGCTTCCAAGAGAAGCCGAAGCGCCCAACGAGTCGCCTCGCCAGCATGGGTATCTACGCCTTTAGCGCCGATGCGTTAGCTGCCTGGCTTGATGAGGCTCGACCCGACTTCGGGGCTGACGTGCTGCCCGCAATGGTGGCTGGTGGCGCCAAGGTAATGGCTCACCGATTCCGCGGGTACTGGCAAGACGTGGGGACCCTCCCAGCGTACTTCGAGGCAAACATGGCGCTCCTGGAATCTAAACCTGAGCTTGACTTGTACGAGCGCGACTGGCTAATCCTCACACGCTCTGAGGAACGCGCCCCCGCACGAATCGGCGCCGATGCCCGCGTCGAACAATCAATGATCTCGCACGGCTGCGTCGTGGAAGGGATCGTGGAGCGGAGCGTCTTGTCACCTGGCGTCCGTGTCGGGCGTGGCGCGGTGGTTCGCGACAGCATCATCATGTTCGACGCGGTCATTGAGGCGGGCGCCGTTATTGATCACGCCATCATCGACAAAGAGGTGCACATTGGGCGCGGCGCCAACGTTGGCGTTGGTGAACTGCCTGGTGCACCGAATCGCGCAAACCCCGCGATGCTCGCAACGGGACTGGTGGTGATTGGGAAGCAGGCAGAGGTGCCGGACGGCGCATCTGTCGGTCGCAATGTGCTGGTGGACGCGGAGGCGAGCACGAGCGACTGGCCAGAGTCTGGCGCGGTGAAGTCTGGCGCAACGATTAAGGCCGGGCGCACCTGGAACCAGCGCCGCACAGCGCGGTAACCGCGTGGCAACCCTGCAGGTCACCTCAATCCCTACGATCCTCGAACGACATGGCGTCGCGGTTCCCGAACCGCATCGACGCGACGATGCGACAGTTTGGGATCTAGAGCTCGATGGAGAGCGCCGACGTGGTCTTCGCCTCTCACTCATTCACGACGCACGTCCGGGAGGCGTCCTGGTGGTGTGGGCGCACCTTGCACCGCCACTCGGCGATGGTCTGCGCAAGGCGTATCGCCGCCTCTTAGAGTGGAACGACAAGTACCTCTTTGCAAAGTTCGGCATCGCCGAAGATGGTCGACCGGTGCTCAGCATTGAGCTGCGCGCCGAACAGGCGACCGAGAGTGATCTGGTCGAGGCGCTTGCCCGCGCGGTACTGATTGCGGATCGGCTTCTTGACGAAACAGCTGCGTGGATCTGGATCGGTGGCCGCATCCCCGCCGACGACGGCTCTCCGCGCCGCAATGCTTCACTCCTATGCGCTATCCCTGACCTCGCCGATCGGTTGGAGGGGTAGCCTCCGACCTCCCGCCGCGGGGCTATGCTTCCCGTATGGCTGAACTTGATCGCCCCACGCGACCCGTCCCGAGGCCGCTCCCTGCGCTCCTGACCGGCGAGAACGCCGACATCTATTTCCTGCGCACGGAGCGGGTGCTTGCAGCGGAGGGCCGCAACCCAGTCGTCACGATGGAGGTCTTCTGTCGTCGTGCCGGCGCGACCCTCTGCGGCATCGATGAGGCGAAGGGCCTTCTAGCTCTTGCGCTCGAAGCGGATGCAGCCGCTGGCAACGCCACAGTCTGGGCACTCAAAGATGGTGATCTGATTGAGGCAAAAGAGATCGTCTTACGCATTCGCGCGCCATACCAATCCATCGCACGATTTGAAACGGCGTATCTCGGCATGATGGCGCATGGGACCGGCTGGGCGACGGCTGCTCGCGCCATTGTTGATGCGGCTGCGCCAACGCCCGTGATCGCCTTTGGCGCGCGTCATGTGCATCCGAACATTGCCGATCGACTGGACTACGCCGCGATCATCGGCGGTGCGTCGAGTGCGTCGACGACGGCGGGCAGCTCGCGCGCGGGCAGTCTGCCTGTCGGCACCATGCCGCATGCCCTGGTTCTGATCTACGGCGACACCGTCGAGGCGGCGCTCGCCTTTGACCGCCAGATTGAGCCCGAAGTTCCACGCATCGTGCTTGTAGATACGTTCCGTGATGAGTCGGAAGAGTCGGCGCGCGTTGCGGCAGCGCTGGGGAGCAAACTTGGCGGCGTGCGGCTCGATCGCGCGAGCGAGCTTGGTGGCGTGACCCCCGCACTTGTTGCAGAGGTGCGTGCCGCACTTGATGCGGCCGGTGCGACGGCCGCGCAGATCGTGATCTCGGGCGGACTCTCGTTGGAGCGCATCGCCGAATTCAAGGCGGCAGGCTCGCGGGTTGATACGTATGCCGTTGGCAGCGCGATCTCGGGGGTACGGCCGATTGACTTCACCGCCGACATTCACGAGATTGATGGCGTGCCGATCGGGAAGCGCGGGCGACCGTCGGGGGCTACCGCTGCCCCGCGCCTGCGTGAGGTGGATCTCGCTGCATGGCATGCCGCCGTCACCCCAGCTACGCGCTAGGATCTGTCCGTGAGCCTAACGATCGAAACCCCAGGAGCCGAGGCCCGCGATGTCTTGACGCAGGTCGAGGCGGCTGCCCGCGCCGCGGCCGTCAGCAACGTTCGCTACGAGCTTCGGTTGGATCTAGCCGCAAACGCAGCAACCTTCCGTGGCCACCTCCTCGCACGGTTCACCCTTGCGGCCGGGCATACGGGCTCGCTCTTCCTCTGCTTCCGTGGTCAGACCATTCACAGCCTTGCGGTGAACGGTGTGGCGATTGGGGCTCCTGATTGGAACGGGTATCGCCTCACCCTGCCAGCCGCCCAGCTGAAGGCGGGTGTGGAGAATCTCCTTGAGGTCTCCTATGAGAACGCCTACGACACCGGGGGTGATGGCGTCTTCCGTTTCATCGACCCAGAGGATCAGGCCGAATACATCTACACCAACTTTGAGCCGTACGAGGCGCACCGGATGGCGCCGCTCTTTGACCAGCCCGACATCAAGGGGAAGCTCTCGCTGACGGTGGCCGCCCCTGCCGCGTGGCGCGTCTTCGGGAATGGCGCCGAAACGGCGACGAGCCCCGAAGGGCCCGCCAGCACACTGCACACCTTCGCCGAGACACCTCCACTCGCGAGCTACCTCTTTAGCTTTGCGGCGGGCCCATTTGCTGGCCGGCGCTTTGAGGTGCCGATTCCAGGCCGCGCGGCTCCGGTGCAGGTTGGCCTCTGGTCACGCGGCTCTCTCGAGAAGTACCTCTCGTACGAACTCTTCGAAAAGATGACGAGCCAAGCATTCATCTACTACGGCGAACTCTTCGGCCGCGACTATCCATTCGAGAAGCTCGACCACGTCTACTGCCCAGAGTTCAACGTTGGCGCGATGGAGAACGTTGGGCTCATCTCGTATACCGAGCGCTACATCTTCCTCAGCACGCCAACGCCGAGCGACTTGACCGATCTCGCCGAGGTGGTCTTCCACGAGATCGCCCACATGTGGTTCGGCAACCTGGTCACGATGCGCTGGTGGGATGACCTTTGGCTCAACGAGTCATTCGCGACCTACGCCGCCGCCCTCTGCCTGACCGAAGGGTCGGAGCACACCAGCGCGTGGCAGGAGTTCAACGTGCAACTAAAGCGTTGGTCGCTCGTCGAAGACGACTCACCAACAACCCATCCGATCGCGGGCACCGTTGCCGACACCGATCAGACCTTCTTGAACTTTGACGGCATCACCTACGGCAAGGGGGGTGCGGTGCTAAAGCAGCTCGGGGCACGTCTCGGTCGAGCTGGCTTCTCTGCCGGACTCCGCCTGCACTTCCAGCGACACGCGTTCGGCAACGCCACCCTCGCCGATTTCCTTGCGTCGCTTGAGGAGGGGAGTGGCGTCTCACTCGCCGACTGGTCGGCGCAGTGGTTGCGCACCAGCGGACCAAACCGCCTGGGTGCCGTCATCACCCCAAGCGCGAGCGGCACGATCGGCAGTCTGACCGTCACCCAAGAGGTTGTTTCGGGCGACAATGTGCTGCGGGAGCACCTCCTTCGCGTTGCGCTCCTCTATCCAGGTGAAGGGCAAACGGTAACGATTGAGCCACATGAGGTGCTTGCCACTGGAGCGAGCACCGATGTGCCGAGCGCCGCCGGACGACCACTGCCACTCGCCGTGATCCCGAACCACGACGATCTCGCCGTAGGTAAGCTCGCCCTTGACGAGGCGACACTCCGCTTTGTGGAAACGCGGCTTGAGGCGATCCCTGACGGCCTGCTGCGACAACTCACCTGGATGGCCGTCTGGGAGTTGGTGCGCGACGGCCGCTACCCGGCGCAACGCTACGCGCAGCTCGTGATCGATCGTCTTCCGTACGAACCAGACTCCTCCATCGTGCAGGGCGTTGTTGAGTCAACTCTTGGTAGCCTCCTGCTGCGCTACCTCCCTGACGGAGAGCGCGAGCGCTGGGGGAGCCTCATCGTCGATGCTGCTCGCGCGCGGCTCGCGCGCGGTGGCAACGAGGGGATGCGTATCGTCTGGTCTCGCGTCATGGTCTTGGCCTCTGTCACGCCACGCGATGTGGAAGAGACCTGGCAGGTTGCTGTGGGCGAAACGCCACTTGACGGGGTGGAGATTGATCAAGATTTCCGTTGGTCGCTCCTAGTCCGTGCAGCCTCCTTCGGTGCGCCGAACATTGCAGAGCGCCTCGCCGCAGAGGCGCAGCGCGATCCGAGCGACCGTGGCGCACGAGCACTCCTCGCCGCCGAGGTGGCAACACCGAATGTCGCGGCAAAGCGTGCGGCCTGGGAGCGCATCCTTCTCGCCGACGGCTATGGCAGCGTGCGCAAGACACTCGCCGCTGCGAGCGGGTTTGCCTGGCCGTGGCAGCACGAACTCCTTGCCCCATATGTGGCCCAAGTGCCAACGGCACTTCTGGCACTCGGCTCTGCAGACGCAACGTTCGCCCGCGACCTGGTCACACGCAGCGCCTCGCTTGGGCTCTGGGGCACTCCGGCAACAATGCTCACCGCCGTCGACGCACTCCTATCGAACATTGCCGATCCAGCGCATGGCATTCCGCCGGTTGATGCGGCACGGCTTCGTCGATTCGCACTCCTTGAGCGTGATGGCCTGATCCGCGTGCTGCGACAGCAGGGCACTAGCGGCAAGTGACCCCCTACCTCTCTGCCGCCACGAAGGCGGCAACAGCGAGACGCGCACTCCGTCTTTTGGCACTCCTCGCGCTGATCAGTGCGGGCACGATCATGGGCTACTTTTCGGTGCTCGATTTGGTTTCCATCAACCGTGCCACTGAGGATGATGCAACGCGCGCATTTAGCACCGTGCGCTCCGCAAACACGCTCTTACTCGTTGCCATCCCAGTTGTTTGGTTCTTTACGCTGCGCTGGCTTCGGGCCAGCCTGCGAAATGCCCATGCGCTGAGTACGCCACACCCGGCAGTGTCGCTCGCCGGCATTGACCGTGCCGTCGCACTCTCCGCGATCCCAGGCCCACTCATTGGCCAACCTGGCAGACTGCTCGTCGCGCATAGCGCGAGCCTTGCGGAGGCACATGGGGGCACCGGCGCGTCACGTCGATCTACCGACAGCGGTTCCGCTCGATGGGCGGCGCGGCTCTCCATCGCGGTGGCGCCGCTGTGGATCGGAGGGCTCATTAACTCACATACGGATCACCATGCGGTGATTTGGGTTGCCGCAGGCTGGGTAACCCTCAGCGCCGTTGCCATGCTGCTACGCCAAGCCATCGCCAAGGTGCAGCTCAGTGAAGAGCTCCAGAGCGCGCTGCTGACGGCGGAGCAGCGCAGCCGCGCTCGTTCCGCGCGGTAGGGAGTGGGCGTGGCTACTCGCCGCCTCCTTCCGAGGAACGAGACCACGTTCACCGGGGCCATCGTGGCGAGCGCGATCGTGCTCGCCCTACGCGGCTGGCTCCTTTTCCGTAGTGGCGACAACATCCTGGCCTATGCCGCAGACCCCGTCGCCTCAGCGCCCGGAATTCTCGGTGAGCAGCTTGCCCTCTCGGTGCTCCGACTCGTGGCGGTCACCCTCGACGTAGCGGCCGGCCTTGCTGTTCTCAGTTGGACGGCTCGCCTACAGCACGAGGGGCTGCTCTCGCGTGGCGAGCGGCGGTTGGCTATCGCTGCCGGCGTCCTTCCGTGGACGCCACTCCTCCTTGCGCAATCTGTTGCTACGCCGCCAGTGGCGGTGCTGGTATTCGCTGGTCACCTGGTGTGGGTGGGGTTGGTTGTACTGATCGTGCGACGAGCACGCGTGGCGCGCCTCCTGACCAACGGTGTGTTTGCCGCCAGCGGCACGGCGGCCGCACTGCTACTCGGCATGTGGGTACTTGGTGGCGCCGCGGCACCGTGGGTATACGCCCAGCCCGCCCTTGGTATCACCGAGGCACTCAACGCTAATGTGCACGCGCAGCTGATTGAGGTGGTGAGCGCGCAGCGCGTTCGGGGCGTGATCATGATCGTGGGCGGCGTGCTCTCCCTTGTCGCAGTCCTGCCGCTGATGGGGAGCGTTCGCGCTGCAACTGCGCAGCTCGATGAACGACTACGCCTCTTGCGCGAGGAGAGCTAGCGCGTCAGTTCGGCGGCCAGCTCCTCGAAGACGCCGAGGTAATGGTCCGCGTCGGCGGGCGTCATCGTGACCGAGAGGGTCCACTCTTCGTCGCGACCTGGCGTGCTGAAGATGCCGCGGTTCATGTTCCACAGCCAGACCAGGTCAATGAGCTCCTTTTGCTGCGCGGTCTTATAGGAGTCATAGTCCACAACCTTGGACTGGGCGAAGGTGATCACACCCTTTGACTCAATCCCCACCGCATAGGCGGCGAGCCTGTAGCGATCGATGATCCCCTGGGCGCCGTCCAAGAGTTGGTCGTTGAGGCGACCGAGATGCGTGTAGGCATCAGGCGTCATGACGCGCTCCAGGTTGGCACGCGCCGCTGCCATCGCGAGCGGGTTGCCGTTGAAGGTGCCGACCATGTAAACCTCGCCCGAATCGACCATTGCCCACATCTCGTCGCTGCCACCGATCGCGCCAGTCGGGATGCCAGCGCCGAGCGCCTTGGCTAGGCAGACGAGATCGGGCTTGATCCCGAAGAGTTCAGTTGCGCCTCCGGCGGCAACGGTGAGACCGGTCTTCACCTCGTCAACAATCCAGACAACGCCGAACTTCTTTGTGATCCGTCGAACTTCGGCAAGATAGCCAGGCTCTGGCAGGATCACGCCGCAGTTCATCATTGCGGCCTCCATGATCAAGCAGGCTGGAAGGCGGCCTTCGCTTTGCAGTGCGGTAAGTCGTCGCTCAAGTACGCCAGCATCATTGAAAGGAACCGCAGTCGTCATTTGCGTGACAGAGTCTGGGATCCCCTTCCCATAGGCGATTGATGGGTAGTGTTCGCGATCGCTCCCCTCGTACACCGAGAGTCCGATATCGACCATCACGTAGTCGTGGTGTCCGTGATAGCTGCCGAAGATCTTCATCACCCCATCACGACCGGTGATACCGCGAGCAATGCGGATCGCATCCATCGTGGCTTCGGAGCCGGAGTTAACGAAGCGCCAGCGGGGGAGTCCCCAGCGCGCAGCGAGATGCTCCGCAACGATGTACGTGTCTTCGGTTGGTGCAGCGAAGTGTGAGCCGAGCCGAATGCGACGATCAACGGCCTCGGTGATGAGCGGGTGCGCATGACCCTGCACCATGCTGCCGATCCCGTTGTGGACATCGAGATACTGATGGCCATCCACGTCCCAAACGTACTGCCCCTGGCCACGGTCGAGATAGATCGGCCACGGGGCGCGCTTCTGGTAGCTCGACGAGACGCCACCAACGAGGGAGCGCTTGGCGCGGTCATAGGCTGCGGCAGAAGCCTGGGTGCGGGCGTCGAGGCGCTCGGACTCACGGGCGGTCAACTCGCGAATGCGGGCAGGGTCAATCTGGATGGTGGGCCCGACGGGTGGCTCCGCTCGATGGGGAGCCGGCGCTGAGGTTGGCGCGAGGTACCGTAGCGGTGCGATTGCCATATCCATACATCCTTCTCTGCGGATTCCGCAGTGCGGACCGCTGTGGGTACGATTCTAGCACCAAAGGGCGGGTGGGGGTGCGGATATCGCAACTCACGAGGGATTTACGCACGAAATGTGCGGGTCGATGAGGGGTGCCTAGGGGATGGCCAGGCGCTCCGCTGCGGCAATGGCAACCAGGCTCTTGGCGTCAACGATGGCCCCGCGGCGGACCGCCTCCGCCGCCTCGGCGATGGTGAGCCGGACCGCCTCAATCGCCTCATCCTCGTCGGGGGTGCGTGCTCCAGGGCCAGCCTCCGAGAGGTCAAGCGCGAGATAGAGCTCCATGCGCTCACTGGTGAACCCCGGGGCGGTGAAGAAGCTCCTCAGATGGCGCCAGGATCTGGCTCGGAGGCCGGTCTCCTCTTCAAGCTCGCGCTCGGCGGCGAGCTGCGGCTCCTCGGTGACGCCGTCATGCAGGTCAAGCGTGCCGGCGGGCACCTCAAGAAGGAGCTGCCCGACTGGCGCTCTGAATTGCCGAACACAAAGCAGCTCGCTGTTTGGGGTCACGGCCGCTTCACTTGCCGCATCAATCGCGAGGATGGCGACCGCTCCAGGGTGCCCAACAATGTATCGGACGTGCTGTTCACCATTGAGCCGCTCCACGGTAGTGCGCCGCCACTCCATATATGCGGCCTGCACCACTAGGTCCGACGAAACAACGACCTCGTTGAGTTCGCCAGGCTCTAGTAGGGCGGCAAGGCGCGCACCAAAGTCGTCGTCACCAAATCGCATGCGATGGTGCCGAACTAGCGGATTGCGGCGCCGGTGGCCGAATCAAACAGGTGCAACTTATCCAGTGCGAGGGCAAGTTGAACCTTGGTGCCACGTGGCGTCTTGTGCTCTGAGCCAACGAGGGCCAACACGTCACCACTAGAGGTCGAGAAGTGCAGCAACTCTTGTGATCCGAGGTACTCCACAACATCGGCGGTCAACTCAATTTGCGCCGCGCCCTTTCCGGCCGAACCGAACTCGAGATGCTCTGGGCGGAATCCAATCGTGACGCTCTTGCGCCCCTCAAGCTCCTTTGCACGTGCGTCGCTGATCTCGATTGCAATGTCACCCGCCTTGACGTGACGACCATCAACCGTTGCCTCCAGCAGGTTCATGGCTGGCGAGCCGATGAATCCCGCCACGAAGCGGTTGACCGGAAGGTCGTAGAGCTCCTGTGGGGTGCCCACCTGCTGCAACTTTCCGTCGCTCATCACGGCGATGCGCGTGCCCATCGTCATCGCTTCAACCTGGTCGTGCGTCACATAGACGACGGTAGTCTTGAGCCTGGCGTGGAGGCGCAGAATCTCAGCGCGTGTCTGCACGCGGAGCTGCGCGTCAAGGTTGGAGAGGGGCTCGTCCATCAAGAAGACGGCCGGCTCGCGCACGATCGCGCGCCCGAGGGCAACACGCTGTCGCTGACCGCCGGAGAGCTCCTTTGGCTTGCGGGAGAGGAGTTTCGTGAGGTCGAGGATGGCCGCCGCCTCGTTGACGCGGCGTTCAATCTCGCCCTTATCAATCTTGCGGAGCTTCAAGCCGAACGCCAGGTTGTCTCGCACGGTCATATGGGGGTAGAGGGCGTAGCTCTGGAAGACCATGGCGATGTCGCGGTCCTTTGGAGCGATGTCGTTGACCACCTTGTCGCCGATCAGCAGGGTGCCGTCGGTGATGTCCTCGAGCCCAGCAATCATGCGCAACGAGGTGGTCTTGCCGCAGCCTGAGGGGCCAACGAGCACCATGAACTCGCCGTCGTGGATCTCAAGGGAGAGGTTTTCGACGGCGAGGACCTCGCCGTATTTCTTGGAAACACCCTGGAACGTCACCGTGGACATATGCACCCTCCTCGCTGGCTGGCCCCTCTATGGGGGCATCCCGCCGCGCCGCGAGTCTATCAGCGGCCTATGGCTCTACTGCGGGGTGTTGCGATCCGCCCGCCAGGGTCCTAGAGGGTCTTGGTCACCTTGCTGAGCCCCGCGGGGGCGTCAGGGTTCTGACCACGGGCGACCGCTGTGGACTCTACGAGGGCGAGGATAGCGATCCCGGTGGCGGGCACGCTCAGCAGCCCCCCAGAGATCGGGAGGGGGAGGAGGTCGGCGCTCGGAGCGCCGCTCGTGACGATCCGCAGGAGTGGCACGCCAGCGCTCCGCAGCCGCTCCGCCACCTTTGGCAGGCTTGGAGCAGTGGCTGGATCCGTCTCGATGAGGACCGCTGGAGTCTCGCTGCCGGCTGACGCGATAGGCCCATGGAGGAGATCAGCCGCCGAATATCCGTCAGCAAATACTCCCGTAGTCTCCCGCATCTTCAGCGCGAACTCCAGCGCATTCGGATACTCAAAGCCGCGGGTGGCAATCAGCACACGAGTTGCAGTACGCATGGCGTGCACGGCACCTGAAGCGTAGTCCGCTGCGATCCAGGAGTCCGTGGCCTTCAGCGCCGCACGCATCTCGTTCGGAATCTCTGCGACATGTTCGGCCCACTCGACGCTCCGCCCTGCGGCCCGCGCGGCACCCGCGGCCATCAGTACGATCGCAACGAGCTCAGCGAGATAGGTCTTCGTTGCGGCGACGGCCCGCTCCTCACCTGCGCCAAGGTCAACGAGGTGCTCCGCCGCACGCGCTAATGGTGATGTCGGCTCGTTGGTCATGGCAATCGTGAGCGCACCCGCCACGCGTGCCCCTTCGGTCATGGCGATGATGTCGGGGCCAGCCCCAGATTGACTGAAGGCAATGAGCGCGACGTTTTTGTTGGCACTCTGCACGCCATACTGCGTAAGGATGCTGGCAGCACCGAGTGCGACTGGGACGCCGAGCGCATATTCGAACACGTAGCGTGCAAAGATTGCGGCGTGATCGCTGGTTCCCCTGCCGACAACCATGATGACGGCGGGCTTCCGATCGGCGAGCGCTGCGCCAATCTTGGCGATTTCTGAAGCTCGAGCGATGAGCCGTTCTGCGACCGGAATCGCCTCTTCAATCTCATGACGCATGATGGTCATCTCAGGACTCCTTCGCCACCCCTGTCGGCATCTCCTTGATTCGCCACACTGGCCCAAATAAAAGTGGCACGAAGGCTAGTGTGCCACCGATCCCACCAATGATGAGCGCCTCGCGCAGGCCCAGGTTTGTGCCGATGACGCCGCCGAGCAACGCACCGATTGGAATCGTTCCCCACACGAACCAGCGCATCGTGGCATTCATGCGCCCGGCCATCTCCGGTGGGGTGAGCGCCTGGCGCAGGCTCACCTGGTTGATGTTGTAGAGCGTGCCAGAGGCAGCCATCGCGAAGAAGCCGCCACCAATAACCAGGGCGTTCAGCAGGTCGTTTCCTGGTTGGCAGAACGCAAGCACCGCCATCAGCGGACCGCCCAACGGGATGGTGAGAACGATTGTTCGGCCGACGCCAAGCTTTTTAGAGATCCTGTCGGCGAAGACGGCGCTGATCAATCCGCCAGCGGAGCCGAGCGTCGCAGCAAATCCGACGAACGCCACGGAGAGTCCCAGAACCTTATAGGCGAAGAGCATTTGCACGGTTCCGCCAATGCTGCTGAACAGGTTTGAGGTTGCGGTTGCGCCACCGATCGTGCGCAGGGCAGGGTGGCCGAAGACGTAGCGCAGCCCGGCGGCGATGTCGGATCGCAGCGAGGCGCGCGGTGCGTGCGTCGCTGGCGCTGCAGCGTCATTCAATTCGGCAACAGACTCGTGGTGCGGCTTAATGGAGAAGATGAAGAGCGCAGAGAACACATACGACACGGCATCAATCACGACCGCCGCAGGGGCCTTGACGATAGCGATCAACGCACCAGCAAGGCTTGGCCCAAGAAGACCGGCGGCAGAGCGGCTGATCTCAAGCTTCGAGTTTCCTTCTACGAGATCCTCTTTCGGAATGAGCGACGGGAGATACGCCTGATACGCGACGTCGAAGAAGACGGTGAGGGTGCCGAGTAAGAGCCCAACGATGACGAGTTGCGGTATGGAGAGGAGGCCGAGTGCGTACGAGATCGGCAGTGAGAGCAGGAGGAGGGCTCGGCCAAGGTCGCCAACGATCAGCACTCCGCGCCGTGGCAGGCGATCGACGAGTGCCCCGATCAGGAGCCCCAAGACGAGAAACGGGAGGAAGTCGGCGAGGTTGATCCAGGCAATTTCCATTGGGCCGGCGTTGAGGAGTTGGATGGCAACAATCGGCATGGCCAGGTTGCTGAAGCTGGAGCCGAGGTGGCTGATCGTTTCCGCGGACCAGAGGCGCAGGAAGCCTGGATCGTGGATGAGGCGGCGACGATGCGCGGCTGGGGGCATGCGGTGCTCCTCACAAGTGGTGGGGTGGCCAGAGGGAATTGAACCCTCATCTGCGGCTCCACAAACCACGGTCCTAACCATTGAACGATGGCCACCAAGTCAGCCGCCATCTTACCCTGCGGGGAGGGGGGTGGCGCAGGGTAGACTGGGGGTCGGCGCCGTCGCACACGGGTGGCGCCCGTAGGGAGGGTCAAGATGCAGATTCGACGCGCAATGCCCGCCATGGGCCGCATTCCCGCCGCCGAGTATGGCGTAACGCTGGGCGACTTCTTCTTCCCCGTCTTCCTGGGTGAGCGCCTCGGCGCACGCCTACAGGGACTGGCACTCGCGGTCGTTGGGGCTGCGATTGTGGCGGCCTCCGCCCAGATCGTGATCCCACTCCCCGGCACACCCGTGCCGATTACCGGACAGACCTTCGGCGTGTTGTTGGTTGGCGCCGCGCTCGGCGCGCGCCGCGGACTCGCCTCCATGGCGCTCTACCTCGTGCTCGGCATCCTCGGCGCCCCAATCTTCCGCGAGGGGAGCCACGGCATTGAGAAGTTCTTCTCCGCTGCCGACGGAGGCGTACTGCAGTTCGCGCCTACCGGCGGCTACCTTGTTGGCATGCTCTTCGCTGGATGGATCGTTGGGCGACTCGCCGACCTCGGTTGGGATCGCAGCGTGATCGGCACCATTGGCGCTATGGCAATCGGCAGCCTGGTGATTTACAGCTTCGGTGTGCCGTGGCTTGCCGCCGCTGCACATCTGGAGATCGGCGTTGCGATCGAGAAGGGGGTCACCCCGTTCCTGCTCGGTGATGCGATCAAGCTCGCACTGGCCGCCGCGGTCTTCCCTTCGGCCTGGTGGTACGTGAACCACGGCCGGAGCGACGGTCCGCGCTGATTCACCAGCGACGCACCTGATGCGTCGACCGGTGCGCGCCGCACTCCTCGCCTTTGACCTGGGGAGCACCTCAGTGAAGGCGCTCCTTGTTGACGCTGAAACTGGCGCACCGATCGCGATTGCACGCCGCGCCACCGGTGGCGGCATGGACCCACGCGAAGGAGACGCCAACGCCTGGTGGACCGCGATCTGCGCCGCAACAAACGAGGCGTTGGCGCTGGCGGCATCGCAGGGCGACAACGGCATCGAGGTCCGCGGGATCGGCGTCGATGGTCACGGCCCATCGCTCGTTCCAGTTCGCGCTGATGGGAGTGCCGCGGGTCCAGCGTTGATGTGGCGGGACCGCCGTTCGGCAGATGATGAGGCTGTACTCGCAACCATCCTTGGGCGTGGCGGATGGCTCCTGGGTGAACTGCCGAAGGCGCGATGGCTCCTGCGTGAGCGACCAGAGGTAGCCGCGGCATCGACCTGGCTACTCTCCACCTGGGATGCGCTGACCTTTCGACTATCTGGCGAGGCGGTCAGCTCCTTCTGGGATCCGGCGCGGAGCGTTTCGCCCGCGCAGCGCAGCGCCCTCCTTGCCGTAGGCGTTGATGAGCGCACGCTGCCACCTGAGGTGTTCCCGGGCACCCGAATCGGCACGCTCCTTCCTGGCCCTGCCGCTGAACTCGGCCTTCCTGTCGGAGTGCCCATCGCCGCAGGGATGAATGACGGGCTCGCCGCCGTCATTGGCGCTGGCCTCATTCGGCCCGGCCTCGGTGTTGATGTGGGCGGTACTGCGGGTGGCGTCGCCGTCGCCGCAACGGCTGCAGAAGCGCAGCGCATCACCGCGGCACTCCCAGGTCGCCTCTGGTCTGGCCCAGCGCCCGCACCACTTGGCGACGGGGTGATTCTGGGTGGCGCCTTTGCGGGCACCGGTCGATTGCTTGAGTGGGTCGTGACAGAGTTGCTCAGCAACGACCCAGCCGCAGCCCCAGCGCGTCGCGCCGAGCTCTTTCGCACCGCGGCGTCGCTGCCACTTGGCGCCGATGGTCTGATGGCGAAACCAATCTCCAATCTTGGCTGGAGCAGCCCGAGCTCTATTGATGACGCATTTGCAGGGCGAACCGAGCAACACACCGCTGCACACCTGGTGCGCGCTGCGATCGAAGGTGGTGCGTTGGCCGTTGCACACCTACTTGCACCGGCAGCTGCGGCGGGGCTGCAGGTGAGCGAGATGCGCCTCTCGGGTCCGGCAACCGGCGCAACGCCCGGTCCGCTCTCTGGTGGTGAGCCAGTCCCTGCGCCGCTGATTCAACTCCGTGCCGATCTCTTTGGTCTACCCGTCGTGATCGGCCAGAACGCCGAGGCGTCGGGCGCAGGCGCCGCCGCTCTCGCTGGCGTCGCAGCAGGTTCGTTTGCCAGCCTTCGCGAAGCGTCAGTGGCGGTGGCGGTATCAGCACAGCGCATTGAACCGAACGCACACACACAAAATCGCGTTCAAGAACTCCTGCAGAACTACGGCGAACTCTCTGTTGCGACGGGGGAGAGCGGCGCGGGTCGTCGCGAGGACTAAGCCTTCCGCTTCGCCTTCGGCTTGGCGACAGGTTTCACCTTCGTCGCCTCTTTAACCGCTCGGGCAATCTCAATGCGGCCCGCGGCCGTTGTTGCAGCAGCGCCATC
>Ga0214921_10005227_pt1 | contig 18469 bp, 12 predicted proteins | sample LL1505_MetaG_FD_177992 | JGI IMG/M metagenome (GOLD analysis project Ga0214921, IMG submission 177992) | Freshwater microbial communities from Lake Lanier, Atlanta, Georgia, United States - LL-1505 | ecosystem: Environmental > Aquatic > Freshwater > Lake | place: USA: Georgia | collected... | reverse complement strand
GATCTGGGGCCTCTCGGTGTTCAGCCTGTTGCAGCTGGAAGCGGCTGGCATGCTGGAGGCCTATACCCCGGCTGGCGCCGATGCGCTGCGGCCGAATTTCCGCTCTGCCCGCACGCCGATGACCTGGACGGGGATGGACGCCTTCGTCTCCGCCATTTGCTTCAACCGCGTGGTGGCGGAGCAGCGGAGCCTGCCGCGGCCCACCACCTGGGCGGCTTTGCTCAGCCCAGCCTTTCGTGGCCAGGTGGTGATGCCCAACCCCGCCTCCTCCGGCACCGGCTTCCTCACCATCGCCGGCTGGATTGGCGCGATGGGCGAGGCGCAGGCCTGGAGCTTCATGGACCGGCTGCATGAGAATGTGCAGGTCTATACCCATAGCGGCAGCGCGCCGTGCAACAACGCGGCCCGTGGTGAGTATGGCGCCGGGCTGTCCTTCGACATGCGCTCGGTGGCGCTGCGCAACCAGGGCGCGCCGATCGACGTGATCGTGCCGACCGATGGCGTGGGTTTTGACCTGGAGGCGACGGCGATTCTGCGCGGCACGGCCAATCTTGAAGCCGCGCGCCGGCTGGCCGATTTCACCGTGACCCGTGCGGCGGGTGACCTCTATGGCCGCTTCTATGCGCTGCTGGCGCATCCGGCGGCGACTTCGACGGTGGAGAACTACCCGGCTGATTTCGCCGCCCGCCTCGTGAGCCAGGATTTCTCGGCCCTCGCCGCCCGGCGGGAGGAGATCCTGCGCGAATGGACCCGCCGCTATGACGGCAAATCCGCGCCGCGGAACTGAGGCGACCATGCTCGACCTTTTGGCAGCGAGGCCCCCGGGGCCGACCTATCTGACGGTCGAGCATGTGACCAAGCGCTTTGGCGGCTTCACCGCCTTGCATGATGTCTCGCTGAGCGTGGGGGCGGGGGAGTTTGTCTCCTTCCTCGGCCCCTCGGGTTGCGGCAAGACGACGCTGTTGCGGGCGATTGCCGGGCTGGATATGGCCAGCAGCGGGCGGATCACCCAGGCGGGGCGGGACATCACCGCGCTGCCGCCGGCCGAGCGGGATTTCGGCATTGTTTTTCAGTCCTATGCGCTGTTTCCCAACCTCTCTGTGGTTGGCAATATTGGCTATGGGCTGCGGGGCGCGGCCTGGCCGCGGGAGAAGGCGCGGGCCCGGGTGGCGGAGTTGATCGCCACGGTGGGGCTGGAAGAGCACGCGCAAAAATACCCTTCGCAGCTTTCCGGCGGGCAGCAGCAGCGGGTGGCGCTGGCCCGGGCGCTGGCCAATCGGCCGGGGCTTTTGCTGCTCGATGAGCCGCTTTCGGCGCTGGATGCCATTGTGCGGCAACGGCTGCGCACGGAAATCCGCGCGGTGCAAAAGGCGCTGGGTGTGACCACAATCATGGTCACGCATGACCAGGAAGAGGCGCTGTCGATCTCCGACCGCATTGTGGTGATGAATGCGGGGCGGATCGAACAGATTGGCACCCCGGAGGCGGTGTATCGCCACCCTGCCTCGGCCTTTGTGGCCAGCTTTGTCGGCCGCTCGGGCAGTTTTGACGCCATGGTGGAGCCGCTGGGGCGGCTGCGGGCGGGCAATATCAGTCTTGGTTCGGATGCTGTGGCCTCGCTGCCGGCGGGGGCTGCGGCGCGGGCGTTTATCCGGCCTGAGGATGTGAAGCTGGGCCCCGCCGCCGAGGCCTATCCCGGCGCCTTTATGGCTATTGTGGGCGGGGTTGAGTTTCTGGGGCCGTTTTGCCGCATTCATCTGCTGGTGGAGGGGGTGACGCTGGAGGCTGATGTGCCTTCGGATCAGATGCGCGGGCTGAACCTGGCCAATAGCGCCCGCGTGCTGGTGGCGGTGCCGGCGGATAAGGTCATGGCGTATCCGCATGGCTGAGTTGGCCCTGGTGCGGCCGCGGGCGGGCCGCGACCAGCGGATCATGCAGGGTGCGCTGCTGTTGGCGGCGGGTTTTTTGGCGCTGTTTCTGGTGCTGCCCCTGGCTTGGCTGCTGGTGCGGGCGTTTCAGGATGCCGAAGGCGGCTTTGTCGGGCTGGCGAATTTTGCGGCTTATGTGACCACGCCGGCGCTTGCGGCCTCGGCGTGGAATTCGCTGTGGGTGGCGGGGCTGACCAGCTTGCTGGTGGTGCCGCTGGCCTTTTGCTTTGCCTATGCGCTGACGCGCAGCCGGATACCGGGCAAGCCATTTTTTCGGGCGGTGATGCTGCTGCCGGTGTTGGCACCCTCGCTCTTGCCGGCGCTGGCGCTGATTTATCTGTTTGGCAATCAGGGGATGCTGCGGGGATGGCTGCTGGGCCATTCGGTTTATGGGCCGATCGGCATTGTGATCGCTCAGGTGTTTTATTGCTTTCCGCATGCGGCGCTGATTTTGTCGGTGGCGCTCGCGGGGGCGGATGGCCGGCTTTATGAGGCGGCGGCGGCCTTGAAGGTGGGGCGGTGGCGGATGTTCACCACCATTACGCTGCCGAGTGCGACTTATGGGCTGGTCTCAGCCTCGGTGGTGGTTTTCACGCTGGTGGTGACGGATTTTGGCATTGCCAAGGTGATTGGCGGGCAATTTCCGGTGCTGGCCACCGAGGTTTATAAGCAGGTGGTCGGCCAACAGAATTTCAATATCGGCGCGGTGGTGGGCATTGTGCTGCTGCTGCCGGCGGTGGGCGGTTTTCTGCTGGAACGCTGGGCGCAGGGGCGGCAGGCGGGGGTGCTTTCGGGCCGCTCGGTGCCTTATGCGCCGAAGGTGCGGCTGGCGCGGGATGTGCCGCTTTTGCTGCTTTGCCTGGCGGTGGCGGTGGCGCTGCTGAGCGTGGTGGGGATTGCGGCCTGGGGCTCGGCCATTCGGTTTTGGCCTTATAATCTGACGCTGACCTGGGCGAATTATGATTTTGGCCGGTTCGATTCAGCGGGCTGGGATGCGCTGCTGCTCTCGGCGCGGATGGCTGGGCTGACGGCGCTGTGTGGCACGGCCATTGTCTTTCTTGTTGCCTATGTGTTGGAGCGCGGGGTGGTGCAGGGGCCGCTGGCCGGCCTGGTGCGCTTTGCCGCGAGCATGCCATTGGCGGTGCCGGGCCTTGTGCTGGGGCTGGCCTATATCCTGTTTTTCAATGAGCCGTTGAACCCCTTGGGGTTTCTCTACGGCACGCTGGCCATATTGGTGCTGAATTCGCTGGTGCATTTCTACACCGTCTGCCACCTCACCGCCGTCGCCGCGATCCGCCAGTTGGATCCTGAGTTTGAGAGTGCTTCGGCCAGCCTGGGGGTGCCGGTTTGGCTGACGTTTTGGCGGGTGACGCTGCCGATTTGCCTGCCGGCGATCCTTGAAATTCTCGTCTATCTTTTCGTCAATGCGATGACGACGGTCTCGGCGGTGATTTTTCTCTATGGGCCGGACACCAAGCCCGCCTCGATCGCGGTGGTGCATATGGATGAGGCTGGGCAGTCGAGTGCTGCGGCCGCCATGGCCTGCACCATTCTGGCGGTGAATCTGGGCCTGAAGCTGCTGCATCTGGCCATGGGTGGGGCGATTGAGCGCTGGACCCAGGGCTGGCGGCGGCGTTAGCGGCGCGGGCCTTTTGCCTCAGCCGCAGCGCACCGACATGCCGCCATCGACGACCAATTCGGTGCCGGTGATGAAGCGGGCATCATCCGAGGCGAGGAAGAGGATGGCATTGGCGGTGTCGCGCCCATCCCCGGCGAAGCCCATGGGAATGCGGCTGACGCGCTGCTTGATCAGTGCTTCGACATCGCCGCCGGTGCGCTGGCCGGCGAGGCGGACTTCGACCATGGGCGTGTGCATTTGCCCGGGCACCACCGTGTTCACCCGAATGCCGCGCGCGGCATATTGCACCGCCACCACCCGGCCCAACTGAATGACGGCGGCCTTGCAGGCGGCATAGGCAACCTGGGCCGAACCGGTCCAGCGGATGCCGGAGGTGGAGGCGAGGTTGACGATGGCGCCGCCGCCTTGGGCCTCCATCACCGGCAGCACATGCTTGCATGTGAGAAAGACGCTTTTGAGGTTGAAATCGACCTGGGTGTCCCAGACCTCCTCGCTCATCTCCACCGGGCCGCCGGCGGCTGAACCGCCGACATTGTTGACCAGCACATCGATGCGGCCAAAGCTGCTTTGGCAATCGGCCACCATGGCGGCGACGGCGGCATTGTCGGTCACGTCACACTGGGCGGGGGTGAAATTGCCGCCGAATTCGGCGATGCGCTCGGCGGTTTCGGCCATGGCATCGAGGTTGCGGTCCAGGCCATAGACTTTGGCGCCTTCGCGGGCGAAAGCCACCGCGGCGGCCCGGCCATTGCCCCAGCCGGGGCCGACCGAGCCCGCGCCGCTGATGATGACGATACGGTCCTGAAAGCGATGAGACATGGTGGTTTCCTCTGGTCGCGCTGTGAGCGGGCGGCTGGACGGTAGTGGCTGGCATGAGGGTAGGCAATTCGCGGTGGGCGGTATTGACCGCTGGGTGAGGCTTTCGCGATTTACATCCAACGATAAAAATGCTTAAAAATATATTCTTATAAAATATTTTGATGGCGGGTGAGTGATGAAGCCTAGGGCTCTATTAACCGGCGCTACCGGCCAGGATGGCGCCTATCTTGCTGAATTCCTGCTGTCGAAGGGCTATGAGGTGTTTGGCCTGCTCCGGCGCTCGGCCTCGGCTGATGTGATTGCCGAGCGGTTGCGCTGGCTGGGCATCGCCGATCAGGTGACGTTGGTTGATGGGAATCTGACCGATATCTCCTCGCTGATCCGGGCGCTGAATGATTGTGCGCCGGATGAGGTGTATAATCTGGGCGCGCAGAGTTTCGTGAAGGCGAGTTGGAACCAACCGCTGCTGACGGGCCAGGTGACCGCCATGGGGGTTGGAAATCTGCTTGAGGCGGTGCGTCTGGTGCGGCCGCAGGCGCGTTTCTACCAGGCATCGTCTTCGGAGATGTATGGGCTTGTTCAGGAAAAGATCCAGAATGAGCGCACGCCCTTCTACCCCCGCAGCCCCTATGCCGTGGCCAAGCTCTACGCCCATTGGCTGACGGTGAATTATCGCGAGAGCTTTGGGCTGCATGCCTCGAGCGGCATCCTGTTCAACCATGAGAGCCCGCTGCGTGGCATTGAATTTGTCACCCGAAAGGTGACCGATGGGGTGGCCCGAATCAAGCTGGGCCTAGCCGGGGAATTGCCGATGGGGAATTTGGATGCCACGCGCGACTGGGGCCATGCGCGCGACTATGTGCAGGGGATGTGGCTGATGATGCAGCAGGAGAGCCCCGATGATTACGTGCTGGCGACAGGGCGCACGACCTCAGTGCGCGAGTTTTGCCGGCTGGCATTCGCCCATGTTGGCCTGAACCACGAAGACTATGTGAGGGTGGACCCAGCTTTTCTGCGCCCGGCCGAGGTGGATGTGCTGCATGGCGATGCCACCAAGGCGCGGCAGAGCCTGGGCTGGCGGCCGGAAACCTCGCTGGAGGCGATGATCGGCGAGATGGTGGAGGCAGACCTCAAGCGCCATATGGACCGGCTCAGATAGGCTGCGCGCCGTTGTTAATGGGTGCTGACGAGGCCGGCGGCCGGGCTGGCTATGGCTGCGCAGATCGACGGTGACGCGGGGGCGGCGCCCTTGGCCCAGCGGGCGCGGCCCGGCAGCTTGCGCGCCCGTGGATTGAATGCAGAGGCTTCCTGAACGCCGCGGCTTTATCGAAGGCAAGGCCGATCCGACCGCGGCGAGGCTCAGCAATGCCGCCACTGTGGCGGCAACCCAGTGCGGGGGAAGGTTGCGACTTCCCCCGCCTGGTCAGGGCAACCCTCTCAGGCCGCGCGGACCATCCCGCGCAGCACATACTGCAGAATGCCGCCATTCTTGTAGTACTCAACCTCATCGGCCGTATCGACGCGGCAGGTGACGCCGGTGGTGTGCTTGCTGCCATCGGCGCGGGTGATGACCAGTTCGAGCGTCATCCGCGGCGCCAATTCTTCCACGCCCAGGATGTCAATCATCTCATTGCCGATCAGGCCCAGTGACTTGCGGCTCTCGCCCTCGCGGAAGACCAGCGGCAATACGCCCATGCCGACCAGATTCGAGCGGTGGATGCGCTCGAAGCTCTCGGTGATCACCGCCTTCACGCCCAGCAGGAAGGTGCCCTTGGCTGCCCAGTCGCGCGAGGAGCCGGTTCCGTATTCCTTGCCGCCGAAGATCACCAGCGGCGTGCCTTCGGCCTTGTAACGCTGCGCCACGTCATAGATCGGCGCGACATCGCCCGAGGGGTAATGCCGGCTCATGCCGCCTTCGACATTGTCCAGCATCTCGTTCTTGATGCGGATATTGGCGAAGGTGCCGCGCATCATCACCTGATGGTTGCCGCGCCGGGCGCCATAGGAGTTGAAGTCGGCCTGGCGGACCTGATGCTCCAGCAGATAGTCACCAGCCGGGGAGACCTTCCGGATATTGCCGGCGGGGGAGATATGGTCGGTCGTGATGCTATCGGCCAGGACTGCCAGAACGCGCGCGCCCTGGATGCTGGCGATGGGAGCAGGATCCATCGTCATGCCCTCAAAATAGGGCGGGTTCTGCACATAGGTGGAGCCCGAGTTCCAGCGATAGGTGTCGCTATCGGCCTCGACCTTGATGGCCTGCCACTGGGTCGGGCCCTTGAACACATCGCTATAGCGCTCAAGGAACATCTTTCGCGTCACCACGGCGTGGACCGTGTCGTTCACTTCCTTCTGGGTCGGCCAGATGTCCTTCAGATACACCGGCTGGCCGTCGTTGCCCGTGCCGAGCGGCTGGGTTGTCAGGTCAATTTTGGTGCTGCCGGCCAGGGCATAGGCCACCACCAGCGGTGGGCTGGCGAGGTAATTGGCGCGCACATTGGCATGCACCCGGCCCTCGAAATTGCGGTTGCCCGAGAGCACGGCGGAGACCACCAGCTTGTTGTTCTCGATCGCATCCACGATCGGGTCTTCCAGCGGGCCGGAATTGCCGATGCAGGTGGTGCAGCCATAGCCGACCGTCTGGAAACCCATCGCGTCGAGATCGGCGGTCAGGTTCGACTGATCCAGGTAATCCGTCACCACCTGGGAGCCGGGTGCCAGGGAGGTCTTCACCCAAGGCTTGGGCTTGAGGCCTTTGGCCCGCGCCTTGCGTGCCACCAGGCCCGCGGCCACCAGCACATAGGGGTTGGAGGTGTTGGTGCAGGAGGTGATCGCCGCGATCACCACATCACCATGGCCGAGGTCGTAATTGGCGCCGGCCACCGGCACGCGCAGATCGGGCTGGTCACCCGGCACGCCCATCACGCCGCCGGCCAGATCCTTCGAGAAGCCGGCCGCGATGCCCGAAAGCGCCACCCGGTCCTGCGGCCGCTTCGGCCCGGCCATGGAGGGCTCGACCGTGGCCATATCCAGCGATAGCGTGTCGGTGAAGACGGGATCGGGTGTGGTGGCGTCGCGCCACATGCCCTGGGCCTTGGCATAGGCCTCAACCAGCGCGATGCGATGTTCATCGCGGCCGGAGATGCGCAGATATTCGATCGTCACATGGTCGATCGGGAAGATGCCGCAGGTGGCACCGTATTCCGGGGCCATATTGCCGATCGTCGCGCGGTCGGCCAGCGGCATGTCGTTCAGGCCCTCGCCATAAAACTCGACGAATTTGCCCACAACGCCCTTCTTGCGCAGCATCTGGGTGACGGTGAGCACCAAATCGGTGGCGGTCACGCCCTCGCGCAGCTTGCCGGTCAGCTTGAAGCCGATGACATCGGGGATGAGCATGGCGATGGGCTGGCCGAGCATGGCGGCCTCCGCCTCGATGCCGCCCACGCCCCAGCCGAGCACGCCCAGGCCATTGACCATGGTGGTGTGGCTGTCGGTGCCGTAGCAGCTATCGGGATAGACGAACTCGTCGCCGGCATCCGAGGCGGTCCAGACCACCTGGGCCAGGTATTCCAGATTGACCTGGTGGCAGATGCCGGTGCCCGGCGGCACCACGCGGAAATTGCTGAAGGCGCTCTGGCCCCACCGCAGGAATTCATAGCGCTCGCCATTGCGCTCAAATTCGACATCGACGTTCTTTTGCAGGCTGTCGGCATGGCCTGAATAATCCACCATCACCGAATGGTCGATCACCAGATCGACGGGCACCAGCGGGTTCACCTTCCGCGGGTCACCACCGAGCGCGATGATGCCATCACGCATGGCTGCCAGATCGACCACGCCGGGAACGCCGGTGAAATCCTGCATCAGAATGCGGGCAGGCTTGAACGGCACTTCCTGGCTCGACCGGCCTTCGGCCAGCCAGCCGGCGATGGATTGCGCATCCTTCACCGAGTAGGAGCGGCCATCCTCAAAGCGCAGGACATTTTCCAGCAGCACCTTCAGGCTCATCGGCAGGCGCGCGATGTCGCCAATGCTCTTCGCCGCTTCGGGCAGGCTGAAATAATGATAGGTCTTGCCATCCACTTGGAGTGTGGAGCGGGTCTTCAGGGTATCCTGCCCGGTGATGCGCATGGTTCTGCGAGGTCCTCTTTGCCTTGAGCGGGCGTTAAAGCATGGACCTTGGGCACCACCAAGGGTCCGCCGGGCGCTAAACAGCGCCGATTTTAGCCATGTCGCTTGGCGTTCTGCCGTTTCGTGTTACCACCGCGGCTATCACGGGGGGTGGCGGGTGCTGAGGGTTGAGGAACTGGCATGCTGGCGGGGGGAGCGGGCGGTTTTTGCCGGGCTCTCCTTCAGTCTGGAAGCGGGAGAGGCGGTCGCGCTGCTCGGACCCAATGGTGCCGGTAAATCCTCGCTGCTGCGCGTGTTGGCCGGGCTTCTGCCGGCGGCCGAGGGGCGCATCCTTTGGGCGGGCAAGGATGTCCGCCAGGACGCCCCCTCCCATGCCGTGCGCCTGCGCTACCTTGGGCATCTGGATGCACTGAAACCCGCTCTTTCGGTGCGCGAAAATCTGGCCTTCCACGCGGCTCTGTCCGGCGGCGATGTTGACGCGGCGCTGGGCAGCATGGCGCTGGCACCGCTGGCCGAATTGCCGGCGCGCGTGCTCTCGGCCGGGCAGCGGCGGCGGCTGGCGATTGCCCGGCTTGCCCTGGCGCCGGCAGCGCTGTGGTTGCTCGACGAGCCGACGGTGGGGCTCGACACTGCCTCCATCGCCCGTTTTGGCAGGCTGCTGGCGGCCCATTGCGGGCAGGGCGGCATGGTGCTGGCCGCCACCCATGTGCCGTTGCCCATTGTGGGTGGACGGCAGTTGGACATGTCATGATGGTGGGGGCTGCCTTTCTGGCCGTGCTGGGGCGTGAGCTGCGCCTCGCCATCCGCCACCCTGCCGATGCGCTGGCCGCGGTGCTGTTTTTTCTGCTGGTGGCGGCGCTCTTCCCGTTCGGCGTGGGGCCGGCGCCCGAAACCCTGGCCCGTCTGGCACCCGGGGCGTTATTGGCCGCCGCATTGCTGGCCGCGTTGCTGCCGTTGGACCGGCTTTGGGGCAGCGAGGCCGAGGATGGTTCGCTGGACCTGCTGCTGCTCTGCGGCCTGCATCCGGCACTTCTGGCGCTGGCCAAGGCCTGCGGCCATTGGCTGACCACCGGCCTGCCATTGCTGGCGGCAACACCGCTCGCCGCCGCCATGCTCAACCTGCCCACCGAGGCCTGGGGCACCGCCATGCTGGCACTGGGCCTGGCCTCGGCCCTGCTGTCGCTGCTGGGGACGGCGGGGGCGGCGCTGACATTGGGGGCCCGACGCGGCGGCGTGCTTCTGCCGCTGCTGGTGCTGCCACTGGCCATCCCGGCAGTGATCTTTGGGGCGGCGGCCATCGAGGCAGCGGCCAGTGAGAGCCTGGCGCGGCCGATGCTGCTGCTGCTGGGGGCGCTGGTGGCTATGGCGCTGCCATTGGCGCCGCTGGCAGCGGGGGCGGCGCTGCGGGGGGATTGAGGTTGGGGTTTAAGCATGGGGGAAATGAATTTCCCCCAGACCCCCTTTCTTTTATTTTTGATTTATTTGTGGAAATAATATATTATTCAAGAAAATCGTGAAATTTATTATTTTTTATACAATTATCTTGCAATCGTCAAAACCAATTAGCCAAAAATAAAAGAAAGGGGGTGCGGGGCAAATTCGTTTCCCCCGCCTCTTGCCTCCAGCCAGCCCCAAGCTTATAAGCCCGCTCCCCTTCCTTGCGTTGGGGTACCCACATTCGGGGAACGCGGGAGACAGAGGCGGGGTGACCCGCGCCATGTCGCATGCACCGCGGGCCTCTGCGTTTCAGAGGAGTATGGCCTTTGGCCAAGAAGATTATCGGCTATATCAAGCTGCAGATTCCCGCCGGCAAAGCCAATCCCTCGCCGCCGGTTGGCCCGGCGCTGGGTCAGCGCGGCCTGAACATCATGCAGTTCGTCAAGGAATTCAATGCGGCGACGCAGCAGATGGAGCCGGGCACGCCGACGCCCGTGGTCATCACTGCTTTCTCGGACCGCACCTTTGCCTTCATCACCAAGACCCCGCCGAACACTTACTTCCTGCTGAAGGCAGCGAAGATCGAGAAGGGCAGCACCACCCCGGGCAAGGGGCCTGTGGTTGGTCGCGTGTCAAAGTCTCAATTGGCGGAAATTGCCAAGGTGAAGATGAAGGACATGAACTGCACCAGCATTGACAGCGCCGTGCGCCAGCTCGCCGGCTCTGCTCGCGCCATGGGCATGACCGTGGTGGAGGGCTAAGATCATGGCAAAGCAAACAAAGCGCATGAAGGCCGTGACCGCCGCCGTGGACGCGCAGAAGGCCTATGCCCTCGCCGATGCCATTGCCCTGGTCAAGGACAATGCCAAGGCCAAGTTCGATGAGACCATCGAGATCGCGATGAACCTCGGCGTCGATCCTCGCCATGCTGACCAGATGGTCCGCGGCGTGATCGGCATGCCCAATGGCACGGGTAAGACAGTTCGCGTGGGCGTCTTCGCCCGTGGCCCCAAGGCTGACGAGGCCCGCGCCGCTGGCGCCGATGTGGTGGGCGCCGATGATCTGGCCGCCGCCGTGCAGGAGGGCAAGATCGATTTCGATCGTTGCATCGCCACCCCGGATATGATGGCGCTGGTCGGGCGGCTCGGTAAGATCCTGGGCCCGCGCAACCTGATGCCGAACCCTCGCCTGGGCACCGTGACCATGGACGTCAAGGGCGCGGTGACTGCGGCCAAGGGCGGGCAGGTTGAGTTCCGCGCCGAGAAGGCGGGCATTGTCCATGCCGGTATCGGCAAGGCCTCTTTCCCGGCGGAGAAGCTGCTGGAGAATGCGCGTTCCTTCATCGACGCGATCCAGAAGGCGCGGCCGACCGGTGCCAAGGGCACTTATGTGAAGAAGGTGGCGGTCAGCTCATCCATGGGCGCTGGCGTTAAGGTCGATCTGACCACGCTCACCGCCTGATTGAAATTCACACCCCTTCGGGGGTGTGCGCAGGGTGGGGGTTCGCCCCCGCCCGACCTGTCAAAGATCGCATGTGGGGCCTGGCCCCATAAGGGTGGGTTTACCCCACCGCACGCGGGAGGCGGGGCGCCACGACAATTGCCGGGGTGTGATCCCCGTCGCTTGGCTTGGGCTTCCGGCTTTGCATTCAAAGACAGGCGAACCATGGGTGGGCGCTGCCGGAAGGTGGGGCCGCCCGCGTGTGAACCGGCCCAACCCCCGGAAGGGGCAAGGGCCACCGTAGGAGACTGCACGTGGAACGGACGGAAAAGCGCGACTTCGTCGCGTCGCTCGCCACGGTGTTCGGGGAAACCTCTTTCGTTCTGGTGGGCCGCAATGCGGGCCTGACCGTGGCGGCGGTGGATGATCTTCGGCGCCGGATGAAGGCGAATGGCGCGACGTACAAGGTCGCGAAGAACCGCCTGGCCATGCGCGCCCTCGACGGCACCCGTTTCCAGGGCATCTCGCCGCTGCTGAAGGGCCCGACCGCGCTTGCGTGGTCGAGCGATCCTGTGGCCGTGGCGAAGACTGCCGTGGAGTTCGCCAAGGGGAACGACAAGTTCGTGATCCTGGGCGGGGCGCTCGGCAATCAGACGCTTGATGCCAATGGTATCAAGGCGCTGGCCGAGCTTCCCTCGCTCGAAACGCTGCGCGCGTCGCTGCTGGGTATGATTCAGACCCCGGCATCGCGCATCGCCTCGGTGCTTCAGGCACCTGGCGGGCAGCTGGCGCGGGTGTTCAAGGCATATGCCGATCGGGACGCCGCATAGTCGGGAAGTCAAATCGCTCCATCAGGATTCGCCTGATGGGGTTGCAATCATCAAGTCAAGCGATTAATTAGAGGATATTCATCATGGCCGATCTTGCAAAGCTTGTGGACGAGCTGTCCAGCCTGACCGTTCTGGAGGCTGCTGAGCTCTCCAAGATGCTCGAAGAAAAGTGGGGCGTATCCGCCGCCGCGCCGGTGGCTGTTGCCGCCGCTGCTGGCCCGGCCGCCGCTGCTGCCCCTGTTGAGGCGCAGACCGAGTTCACTGTGATCCTCGCCGCCGCTGGCGACAAGAAGATCAACGTGATCAAGGAAATCCGCACCATCACCGGCCTGGGCCTGAAGGAAGCCAAGGACCTGGTCGAGGGCGCGCCCAAGACCGTGAAGGAGTCGGTGTCGAAGGACGAGGCCGACAAGATCAAGAAGGTGCTGGAAGAGAACGGCGCCAAGGTCGAGGTCAAGTAACCCATCCCTCGGGATGGTGCTTCTGGCCGCCGCAGGGTGGCCGGGTTGAACTGAGCCGGGATTGGGCGGGGATCGGCAACGGTTCTCGCCCCTCTCGGCGTTTTGCGCTCTTTGCGGTTCCGCACAGGGCATTGTCATCGCGGGCTTGTCGGTTATGTGCCGATGGGGCCGCCAGATTGGGAAGCTGAACAGGCATGAACGCCATCAACAAGCCGTTCACGGGCAGCAAGCGTATCCGCAAGAGCTTCGGCCGTTTGCCGGAAATCGCGCCGATGCCGAACCTGATCGACGTTCAGCGTTCCTCTTACGCCCATTTCCTGCAAATGGAGGTGCATCCTGATAAGCGGACGCATACCGGCCTGCAGGAAGTCTTCAAATCCGTCTTCCCGATCGATGATTTTGGTGGCCGCGGCCGGCTGGAATTTGTCCAGTACGAGCTGGAAGAGCCGAAATACGATGTTGAGGAGTGCATCCAGCGCGGGTTGACCTATGCTGCGCCGTTGAAGCTGCGCCTGCGGCTCATCGTTTGGGATATTGACGAAGATACCGGTAGCCGCTCCATCCGCGACATTAAGGAGCAGGATGTCTACATGGGCGACATGCCGCTCATGACGGATAACGGCACCTTCATCGTCAATGGCACCGAGCGCGTCATTGTGTCGCAGATGCACCGCTCACCGGGCGTCTTCTTTGACCATGACAAGGGCAAGACCCATTCCTCCGGCAAGTACCTCTTTGCCGCCCGGGTGATCCCCTATCGCGGCTCCTGGCTCGATTTCGAATTCGACGCCAAGGATATTTGCTATGTGCGCATCGACCGCAAGCGCAAGCTGCCGGCCTCCACCTTGCTTTATGCGCTGGACAGCGAGAGCACCGAGGCGAAGCGCGACGCCGCGCGCGCCGAGGGCCGTGACCTAGAGCCTGGCGAAATCCGCGGCATGGATGCCGAGGAGATGCTGACCTATTTCTACGGCAAGGTGGTCTTTAACCGCTTGCCCAAGGGCTGGGCCCGTAGCTTCGACCCTGAGAGCTTTAAGGGCATCAAGCTGCTTGAGCCGCTGATTGACGCCAAAACCGGCGCCGTCGTGGCTGATAAAGACGTCAAGATGACGCCCCGCGCCGCGCGCAAGATTGTCGAAGCCGGCACGACCGAGGTGCTGGTTGGCCGGGCCGACCTGCTGGGCCGCTTCATGGCTGAGGATATCGTCAATCTTGAGACCGGCGAGATCTGGATTGAGGCCGGCGAGGAGCTGAGCGAGGGCAAGCTGGCAGCGATGGAAGAGGCGGGCATCGATGAGCTGCCCACGCTGGCCATCGACCAATCCGTCGGTCCCTGGATGCGCAACACGATCATGGTGGACAAGAACTCCAACCGTGACGAAGCGTTGATGGACATCTATCGCGTCATGCGCCCGGGCGAGCCGCCGACGCCGGAAACCGCAGAGACCCTATTCAAGGGCCTGTTCTTCGACATGGAGCGCTATGACCTGTCCAGCGTGGGCCGGGTGAAGATGAATATGCGCTTGGGCTTCTCGCTGGATGATGTGCCGGACACGCAGCGCACGCTGCGCCGGATGGACATCATCTCCACGGTGAAGACCCTGCAGGAGTTGAAGGACGGCAAGGGCTCGATCGACGATATCGACAATCTCGGCAATCGCCGCGTGCGTTCGGTGGGCGAGCTGATGGAGAACCAGTACCGCCTGGGCCTGCTGCGCATGGAGCGCGCGATCAAGGAGCGGATGGGCTCGGTCGATATCGACACGGTGATGCCGCATGACCTGATCAACGCCAAGCCGGCCGCCGCTGCGGTGCGCGAGTTCTTCGGCTCCTCGCAGCTCAGCCAGTTCATGGACCAGACCAACCCGCTCTCGGAAGTCACCCATAAGCGCCGCCTCAGCGCGCTTGGGCCGGGCGGCCTGACGCGCGAGCGCGCAGGCTTCGAGGTGCGTGACGTGCACGCGACCCATTACGGCCGCATCTGCCCGATCGAGACGCCGGAAGGCCCGAATATCGGCCTGATCAACAGCTTGGCCACCTTCGCCAAGGTGAACAAATACGGCTTCATTGAGACGCCTTACCGCTTGGTGAAGGACGGGAAGATTGTGGGCGAGCCGCGCTACCTCTCCGCGATGGAGGAGGAGCGCCTGGTGGTTGCCCAGGCCGATGCGCATGTTGACGCCGCGACGGGTGAGTTCCTGTCCGACCTGGTGAGCGTGCGCCAGGGTGGCGACTTCCGGCTGGTGAAGCCCGAGGAAGTGACAGCCATTGACGTCTCGCCCAAGCAGTTGGTGTCGGTTGCTGCGGCGCTCATTCCCTTCCTGGAGAATGACGACGCCAACCGTGCGCTGATGGGCTCGAACATGCAGCGCCAGGCCGTACCGCTGATCAAGTCCGATGCGCCGCTGGTGGGCACCGGCATGGAAGCGGCCGTGGCGCGGGATAGTGGCGCGGCCATTGTCGCGCGGCGCGACGGGATTGTTGACCAGATCGACGGTGCGCGCATCGTGGTGCGGGCCACCGGTGATGATGGCACAACGCGCGGCGTGGATATCTACCGCCTGCGGAAGTTCATGCGTTCCAACCAGAGCACCTGCATCAACCAGCGCCCGCTGGTGAAGGTGGGTGATGCGGTGCGGCAGGGCGAGATCATCGCCGATGGTCCCTCGACGGAGCTGGGCGAATTGGCGCTGGGGCGCAATGTGCTCGTCGCCTTCATGCCTTGGAACGGGTATAATTTCGAAGATTCAATCCTGATCAGCGAGCGCATTGCGCGCGATGACGTGTTCACCTCCATCCATATCGAAGAATTCGAAGTGATGGCGCGCGACACCAAGCTGGGCCAGGAGGAGATTTCTCGCGATATCCCGAATGTGGGCGAAGAGGCGCTGCGGAACCTGGACGAGGCCGGCATTGTTTATGTCGGCGCCGAGGTCAATCCGGGCGATATTCTCGTCGGCAAGGTGACGCCGAAGGGCGAGAGCCCGATGACGCCGGAGGAAAAGCTTCTTCGCGCCATCTTCGGCGAAAAGGCCTCCGATGTGCGTGACACCTCGCTGCGCCTGCCGCCGGGTGTGGCCGGTACCATTGTCGATGTGCGGGTGTTTAATCGTCGTGGCGTGGACAAGGATGAGCGCGCGAGCGCCATCGACCGTGCCGAGATCGAGCGTCTTGCCAAGGACCGGGACGACGAGAAGAAGATCCAGGAGCGCTCCTTCTTCGGCCGCCTGCGCGAGCGGCTGCTGAACCGCAAGGCGTCTGGTGGCTTCAAGGCGGTGAAGACCGGCACGGTCATTGATGACGAATTGCTGAACCAATTCGCCCCTGCGACCTGGCGCCAGATCGGCGTGCAGGATGACGCTGTCATGGCCGAGATTGAGGGCATGAAGCGCGAATTCGACGCCGCGGTCGAAAAGCTGCAGAAGCGTTTCGACAGCAAGGTCGAAAAACTCCAGCGCGGTGACGAACTGCCCCCTGGCGTGATGAAGATGGTCAAGGTCTTCGTGGCGGTGAAGCGCAAGCTGCAGCCCGGCGACAAGATGGCCGGCCGTCACGGCAATAAGGGCGTGGTCAGCCGCGTGACGCCGATCGAGGACATGCCGTTCCTCGAGGATGGCACCAGCGTGGACATTGTGCTGAACCCGCTGGGCGTGCCGTCGCGGATGAATGTGGGTCAGATTTTGGAAACCCATCTCGGCTGGGCCTGCGCCACGTTGGGCAAGCAGGTTCATGCGCTGGTCGAGGATTATCGACGCTCCTCCGCGGTGAAGGATGAGCTGCTGGCCAAGCTGCACGAGATCTACGGTGAAGAGGTGTTCCAGCGCGAGATTGCGCCGATGAGCGAGGATCAGTTGATCGAGCTTTCGGACAATCTCTCCAAGGGCATCCCCATCGCCACCCCGGTATTTGACGGCGCGCGCATGTCGGATATCGAAGGCATGCTCACCATGGCTGGGCTCGACACCTCCGGCCAGATGCAGCTGGTCGATGGCCGCACTGGCGAGCTCTTCGAGCGCAAGGTGACGGTGGGCTACATCTACATGCTCAAGCTGCACCACCTGGTGGATGACAAGATCCATGCGCGGTCCATCGGGCCTTACTCGCTGGTGACCCAGCAGCCGCTGGGCGGCAAGGCGCAGTTCGGTGGGCAGCGCTTCGGCGAGATGGAGGTTTGGGCGCTTGAGGCTTATGGCGCCGCCTATACGTTGCAGGAAATGCTGACGGTGAAGTCGGATGATGTGTCCGGCCGCACCAAGGTGTATGAGGCGATCGTGCGCGATCAGGACAGCTTCGAGGCTGGTATCCCGGAATCCTTCAATGTGCTGGTGAAGGAACTGAAGAGCCTGGGCCTGAACGTCGATCTGGAAAACGCGGCGGAGTGATTTCGCCGCCCCGTATTTCGTCAAGCGTGTCTTTCACCGCCCGGGGGGCATCCTTCCGGGCGTGCAGAATGGAGAGTTGGGTCGCATGAATGATCTGATGAAGATCCTGGGCCAAACGGGCCAGGCCGTCACTTTCGACCAGATCAAGATCACCATGGCCTCGCCGGAGCAGATTCGCTCCTGGTCCTATGGCGAGATCAAAAAGCCGGAAACGATCAACTACCGCACCTTCAAGCCGGAGCGGGACGGGCTGTTCTGCGCCCGAATCTTTGGGCCGATCAAGGATTACGAGTGCCTTTGCGGCAAGTATAAGCGGATGAAGTTCCGCGGCATTGTCTGCGAGAAATGCGGCGTGGAAGTCACGCTGGCCAAAGTCCGGCGCGAGCGCATGGGCCATATCGAGCTGGCCAGCCCCGTGGCCCATATCTGGTTCATGAAGAGCCTGCCCAGCCGTGTCGGCCTCATGGTCGATATGACGCTGAAGGACCTTGAGAAGGTCCTCTATTTCGAGAGCTATGTGGTGCTCGAGCCCGGCCTGACCGACCTCAAGCTGCACCAACTGCTCAATGAGGACCAGTACCAGTCCAAGCTGGATGAGTTCGGCGATGACGCCTTCTCGGTGGGCATTGGTGCTGAGGCGGTGAAGCTGATTCTGGCCGGCATCGATCTGGCAAAGGAGAGCGTGCGCCTGCGCACTGATCTGCGCGAGACGAGCAGCGAGGCCAAGCGCAAGAAGCTGGTCAAGCGCCTCAAGCTGGTCGATGCCTTCAATGAAAGCCGCGCCCGGCCGGAATGGATGATCCTGGACGTCGTGCCGGTCATTCCGCCCGAATTGCGCCCGCTGGTGCCGCTCGATGGCGGCCGGTTTGCCACCTCGGATCTGAATGATCTCTATCGCCGCGTCATCAACCGCAACAACCGCCTGAAGCGGCTGATCGAGCTGCGCGCGCCGGATATCATCGTGCGCAACGAAAAGCGCATGCTGCAGGAATCGGTCGATGCGCTGTTCGACAATGGTCGCCGCGGCCGGGCCATCACGGGTGCCAATAAGCGCCCGCTGAAGTCGCTTTCCGATATGCTCAAGGGCAAGCAGGGGCGCTTCCGGCAGAACCTGCTGGGCAAGCGCGTCGATTACTCGGGCCGTTCGGTCATTGTGGTGGGCCCGGAATTGAAGCTGCATCAGTGCGGCCTGCCGAAGAAGATGGCCTTGGAACTGTTCAAGCCCTTCATCTACTCGAAGCTCGAAAAATACGGCCACGCCACCACCATCAAGGCAGCCAAGCGGATGGTGGAGAAGGAGCGCCCCGAGGTGTGGGACATCCTCGAAGAGGTGATCCGCGAACACCCGGTGATGCTCAACCGCGCGCCGACGCTGCACCGCCTCGGCATCCAGGCCTTC
>Ga0214921_10005226_pt1 | contig 18470 bp, 14 predicted proteins | sample LL1505_MetaG_FD_177992 | JGI IMG/M metagenome (GOLD analysis project Ga0214921, IMG submission 177992) | Freshwater microbial communities from Lake Lanier, Atlanta, Georgia, United States - LL-1505 | ecosystem: Environmental > Aquatic > Freshwater > Lake | place: USA: Georgia | collected... | reverse complement strand
GACGCCAGTCATGGAAGCAATACGGCGGTTTTTAAAATCCCGCACCAGCGGCTTGGAGGCCCCTTTCTACACAGAGGATTCACTCCCGAGCGTGAAACATCTCTTTCGGGTAGCCAGCGGCTTGGATTCCATGGTGGTTGGAGAAACCGAAATCCTCGGCCAGCTTAAGCAGGCCTACAGTGCAGCTGCCGAGCATGGCGCGACCAATACGCACCTCAACAAACTTTTCCAGCACGCCTTCCGAGTGGCGAAACAGGTTCGCACCGAGACGAGCATCACTCGCGGAGCGACCTCCGTGGGGTCCGTCGCTGTCGATCTGGCAGGGAAAATTTTCGGCGACCTCGGTGGACGCAAGGTCATGATCCTCGGTGCCGGCGACACGAGCGAACGAGTCGCCCGCAGCCTCGTCTCACGAGGAGTTCGAACCGTCATCGTGGCAAACCGCACATTCGACCGCGCCGCTGCCCTGGCCGATCAGATCGGCGGTCTGGCCGTTCATTTCGACCACTGGCACACGGCGTTCGACGAGGTGGACATCCTCATTTGCTCGACTGCCGCCCCCCACCCCATCGTGACCCGTGAGAAGTTGGAATCCATCATGCGCCGCCACAGTGAACGACCACTTTTTATTATCGATCTGGCCGTGCCACGCGATGTGGACGCCTCAGTGAACGGACTCGAGAATGTCTATCTCTACGACATCGATTCCATCGAAGAAATCGCCCGCCAATCACTCAATGTCCGCCAGGCTGAGATCGTGCGCTGCGAGGCGCTCATTGACACCCATGTGGCGGATTTCATGCATTGGATGCGTAACCACCCGACTCCATCCCGGTGAAAAAAATCATTCTCGGCACCCGAGGGAGCGAGCTAGCTCTCGTTCAAACACGCGAAACGGCATCCCGCCTTCGCAAAGCACATCCCGCCTTAGAAATCGAGGAGCGCATCATCAAGACCACAGGCGACAAGCGCCTCGATGTCAGCCTGAGTGCTCCGGGCTCGCTGGAGAAGGGACTTTTCACCAAGGAACTCGAAGAAGCTCTCCTTCGCGGCGAAATCCACGCCGCCGTCCACAGCCTGAAAGACCTTCCGACCGAACTCCCGCCGAAGCTTACTGTAGGGGCAATCCTTGAGCGCGAGGACGACTCCGACTGCTTGGCCTCCAAATACGATGGCGGTTGGCAGGGCTTGCCGCAGAGCGGCATAGTCGCCACTTCCAGCCTGCGCCGCAAAAACCAACTTCTTCTTCTGCGCCCCGATCTCCAGACAGCGGAAATCCGAGGCAACATGGGAACCCGCCTCCGCAAGCTCCTTGAGAGCGAAACCCTCGACGGGCTCATTCTGGCAAAGGCCGCCATCAATCGCCTAGGCCCACAGCTCATTCCTGAAGGAATCCGAGTAACTGTGATCGAAGAAATGCTCCCAGCTCCCGGCCAAGGCGCCATCGGCATCGAGTGCCTGGAGAATGATGCCGAAACGCTCCGCATTCTGGCCGCCATCCACCACGAAGACACCGCCCGCTGCGTGAATGCCGAGAGGGATTTTTTAAAACAACTCGGCGGCGGATGCAGCCTGCCCCTCGGGGCACGCGCAACCATCCAAGACGGCAAAGTGCACCTGCGCGCCGCCCTCTTTCAAAACGGCGGAGTCGAATGGCTCGCGCAGTAACCCAAGCATAGGAATTAACCACAGAGGACACAGAGAACGCGGAGACAAGTATAGGTATTTGAGCGATTTTTTACTTCCTCGATTGCAGTTAATCCAACCGCCCTCCTGTTCATCCTGAAAATCCTGTCATCCTGTCCCAAAATCTATTCTAAAAACTCCATGCCCTGCCCTCGGAGAATGAGTTGTTCAAAGCCTCAAACTGTTTTCTCTGCCTCATGCGCACCGTGGATGCCCTCGTGCCTTCTAAATCTCCTCTGTGCCCTCTGTGGTTAAATCCTCTGGTTTCGGGTCGGTCCAATACCCCTCCTGTTCATCCTGAAAATCCTGTCATCCTGTCCCCAATTCTGTTCTAAAACATCCCATGCCCTGCCTCGACTACCCACTCGCTCAACTCCAAACCTACACAGGCACTAACCCACGACCTGCCGATTTTGACGACTACTGGAGCCGCGCGCTTGCAGAGTTAGATTCCATCGATCCGAAGGCCGAACTGAAACGCTCCGATACGCTTCAATCCCGCAACAGCGAGATTTTCGACCTCAAATTCACCAGCGTTGGCGGAGCGCGAATCTACGCGAAATACATCCGCCCGAAGAACGCCACGGCTCCAAATCCAGCGATTCTAGAATTCCACGGCTACACTGGCAACAGTGGCGAATGGGCCGATAAACTCCGCTTCTCCGGCGAAGGCGTCGCGGTAGCAGCCATGGACTGCCGTGGCCAAGGCGGGCAAAGTCAGGATCCAGGCGGCACAACCGGCAGCACCCACAACGGACACATCATTCGCGGCCTCTCCGATGGACCTGAAAAACTTCTCTTCCGCAGCATCTTTCTCGACACCGTCCAACTCGCTCGCGTCGTGGCCTCATTTGACGAAGTCGATGCCAACCGCCTAGCAACGAATGGCGGATCCCAAGGCGGCGCCCTCTCCATCGCCTGCGCTGCGCTCGAGCCCCGCATCACGCGCTGCGTCTCGCTCTACCCATTCCTCTCCGACTACCTGCGCGTGTGGAATATGGACCTCTGCAAAGACGCCTACGCCGAGTTGAAGACCTACATGAGGCATTTCGATCCCCTCTCCGAAAAACGAGACAAAATTTTCGAAACACTCGGCTACATCGATGTCCAGCACCTCGCCCCACGCATCGGCGCGGAGGTCATCATGGCCCTGACCCTGCAAGACGCCATCTGCCCGCCATCCACACAATTCGCCGTCTTCAACAACATCCAATCCAAGAAAACCCCGTTCATCTACGAGGATTTCGGCCACGAAGGCCTGCCCCGCTTCGCAGATTCGGTTTTCGATTTCCTGACATTCGCGAAGTAAAGAGCGATTTTCAGCGACGCCAAATTGCCTTTCTCCAGAAGTGAAGGGCAAAATTTTCAGTGTCGCTTAAAAGAATAAATCCATCCGGAGAGAGTTTATTTCCGCTTGGAGAAAAACTTTTTGATCTCGGAGAAATTGTTTTTGCCTTCGGGCAGATTCTTTTTGCCCTCAGAGAAATAATTTTTTGTCTCAGAGAAATTGTTTTTGGCCCCGGGGAAGTCGAATTCATGTTCAAGAAATTTGTTTGCCGTCGCGATGTAATGGAACGGCGTTCAAAAACAAAGACACTGTGCTATTCCTCGAGCCTGGGAGCGGATCAATAATCCTTCATCCTCCCACGTCCTGTTAATCCTGTGATTTTGTCAAAAAAATGCTTTCTGAATCAAAAAACCAATGCACAGTGTTGCGCGTATTTTATGCTAAAAGCAATTCACAGATTGTTAGATATCAATTATTAATATCCGACTTATTTCTCGGCTTGAAACCGCCACAAGAAAGTCACTATGCCTGCCTTCAAATATCGCAACGATTTCTCCGCCATACAGAGCAGTATGACTCTCCGCGAAGAATACATAGAGACGAGCTTCATCGATAAGCTTTCCAGCCTCAAATACACTTATCGGCCTGACATTCACGACCGCGAAACGCTGGGGAAAAACTTTCGCGAGAAGTTTGAGCAGCTAAATCAAGTTCGCCTTACAGATGCCGAGTTCGCGCGCCTGCAGGATGAAATAATCACCTCGGATGTCTTCACCGCCTCGAAGACCCTGCGCAGTATCAATGCCTTCACCCGCGATGATGGCACGCCGCTCAACTACACTCTGGTCAACATCAAAGACTGGTGCAAAAACCACTACGAGGTGATCAACCAGCTCCGCATCAACACGGACAACAGCCACCACCGCTACGATGTCATCCTGCTCATCAACGGCGTGCCCTGCGTGCAGATCGAGCTGAAGACCCTGGGCGTGAATCCCCGCCGGGCCATGGAGCAGATCGTGGAATACAAGAACGACCCCGGCAACGGCTACACCAAGACCCTCCTCTGCTTCATACAGCTCTTCATCGTCAGTAACCGCGACCGCACCTACTACTTTGCAAACAACAACTCCCGCCACTTCGCCTTCAATGTCGACGAGCGCTTTTTGCCCATCTACGAGTTTGCGGGCGAGGACAACCGAAAGATCACTCATCTCGATTCCTTTGCCGAGTGCTTCTTGAAAAAATGCGACCTCGGCCGCACAATCAGCCGCTACATGGTTCTGCTCGCCGGCGAGCAAAAGCTCATGATCATGCGGCCCTACCAGGTCTATGCCGTGCAGCACATGGTGAAGTGCATCGACGACGACAACGGCAACGGCTTTGTATGGCACACCACCGGCAGCGGCAAGACGCTCACCTCCTTCAAGGCCTCAACCCTGCTCAAGGAAAACGACCACATCAACAAATGCGTCTTCGTAGTAGACCGCAAGGACCTCGACCGCCAGACGCGTGAGGAGTTCAACAAGTTTCAGGAAGGCTGCGTCGAGGAAAATACCAACACCGCCGCGCTCGTCTGCCGACTACTTTCCGAGGACTATGCGGACAAGGTCATCGTCACCACCATCCAGAAGCTCGGCCTCGCGCTGGATGAGGGCAGCAAGCGCAACAAGCAGCGCAAAAAGAACGACCAGCCGACCTACAAGGAGCTGCTGGAAGTCCTGAAGGACAAGCGCATCGTCTTCATCTTCGACGAGTGCCATCGCTCCCAGTTCGGCGAAAACCACAAGGCGATTAAAGAGTTTTTTCCCAACTCCCAGCTCTTCGGTTTCACCGGCACGCCCATCTTTGATGCGAATGCCTCCTTGCAGAAGATCACCGACACGCAGGCCTCCATGCGCACCACGGCGGACCTCTTCCAGAAGCAGCTCCACGCCTACACCATCACACACGCCATCGAGGACGGGAACGTCCTGCGCTTCCATATCGATTACTTCAAGCCGGGAACGCTGCCGTCCTCGTCGGCATCACCTATCACCCAGCCGCCTAAGCCTGGCGAGCCCATTGCCAAGAGGGCCGTCATCGAGGCCATCCTCGCCAAGCACGATGCCGCCACGGGCGGACGCCGCTTCAATGCCATCCTCGCCACCGCATCCATCAATGACGCCATCGAATACCACACGCTCTTTGCCACGATGCAAAAAGAGAAGGCCGAGGTCGATCCCGAGTTCAAGCCGCTGAACATCGCCTGCGTCTTCTCCCCGCCTGCCGAGGGCGATCCCGATGTGAAGCAGATTCAGGAAGACCTGCCGCAGGAGCAGGCCGATAATCAGGAAGACCCCGAGGGCAAGAAAGCCGCGCTCAAGGCCATCCTCGCCGATTACAATGCCCGCTACGCCACCAATCACCGCCTCAGCGAGTTCGATCTCTACTACCAGGATGTGCAGAAGCGCATCAAAGACCAGCAGTGGCCAAATGCCGACCACCCCGCCGCGCAGAAGATCGACATCACCATCGTCGTGGACATGCTGCTCACCGGCTTCGACTCGAAGTTCCTGAATACGCTCTACGTGGACAAGAACCTCAAGCACCACGGCCTCATCCAGGCCTTCTCCCGGACCAACCGCGTGCTCAATGGCACCAAGCCTTATGGGAACATTCTCGACTTCCGCCAGCAACAGGACTCGGTGGATGCCGCCATCGCCCTCTTCAGCGGCGAGAAAACCGCCGAGCAGGCGCGGGAAATCTGGCTTGTGGACAAGGCCCCCGTCGTCATCCAGAAGCTGGAGACCGCCGTGCAGAAGCTGGGCGACTTCATGCAGTCCCAGGGCCTCGACTGCACGCCCTCCGCCGTGGCGAATTTGATGGGCGATGCCGCCAAGGCCGCCTTCATCACCCACTTCAAGGAAGTCCAACGCCTCAAAACCCAGCTCGACCAATACACCGATCTCACCGAGGAAAACAAAGCCGCCATCGAGCAGGTGCTGCCCGAGGAAAGCCTGCGCGGGTTCCGTGGAGGATATCTGGAAACCGCCAAGCTGCTCAAAGCCGGGAGCGCTGACGTCTCCGCCGGCAGTGATTCTGAAAAACCAGCCGACCAGATCGACTTCGAGTTCGTCCTCTTCGCCTCCGCCGTCATTGATTACGACTACATCATGGGCCTCATCGCCCGCTTCTCGGAGAAAGGCCCGGGCAAATCGAAGATGACCCGCGAGGAACTCATCGGCCTCATCAGCGCCGATGCCAAGTTCATGAACGAGCGCGACGACATCGCCGAATACATCGGCACGCTCAAGGCGGGCGAGGGCCTCAGCGAAACCGCCATCCGCGAGGGCTACACCCGCTTCAAGGCCGAGAAGAACGCCAAGGAACTCGCCGCCATCGCCGCCCGGCACGGCCTCGCCACCGCCACCCTGCAAACTTTTGTGGGCGGCATCCTCGACCGCATGATCTTCGATGGCGAGCACCTCAGCGACCTCATGGCCCCGCTCGACCTCGGCTGGCGCGCTCGCACCCACGCCGAACTCGCCCTCATGGCCGACCTGCACCCCCTCCTCACCAAACGCGCCGGTGGCCGCGACATCTCAGGACTCAGCGCTTACGAATCATGAGAGCCAGCGTTCCATGCCGTGTGGTTTCGGACCATTTTGTTGACTTCAACAAAATGGTCCAGACCCCCAACGAACCATCTTCCCGACCCCAGGAAAATGGTCGCTTTGCCAACTCTAATTCCATCGAATTCGATGGAATTAGAACCATCCCAACCTTTCGCCCAGAGCCATGAGCAAAGCCAAACGCACCATCATTGACGTCCAAGGAACCGCCATCGCCGTTGTCACGCATGAGTCTTCGGATTTCATTTCGCTTACCGACATCGCACGGTATCGCAATTCCCAAGAGCCGTTCGCGGTCATCAACAACTGGATGCGCAGCCGCAGCACCATCGAGTTTCTGGGGTTGTGGGAAAAGCTGTGTAACCCGGATTTTAAACCTCTCGAATTCGAGAGGTTTAGAAATGAGGCCGGGAGCAACTACTTCGTCCTGTCCCCCCAGCGGTGGATCGAGAGCACCCAGGCGATAGGCATCAGCTCTAAATCAGGTCGTTACGGAGGCACCTTCGCCCATCGGGACATCGCATTTGAATTTGCTTCGTGGATTTCGTCCGAGTTCAAGCTCTACCTCATCGTCGAATTCCAGCGCCTCAAGGATGAGGAAAACGACCGCCTCAAGCTGGAATGGGACCTCCAGCGCACCCTCGCCAAGATCAATTACCGCATCCACACCGACGCGATCAAAGAAACCCTCATCCCAGCCACCGTCACCAAGACCCAGGCCAGCCTCACCTACGCCAGCGAGGCCGATCTCCTCAACGTCGCCCTCTTCGGCCAGACCGCCAAACAATGGCGCGACGCCCATCCCGATGCCGAAGGCAATATCCGCGACCAGGCCCCGCTGGAACAGCTCGTCGTCCTCACTAACCTCGAAAGCCTCAACTCGGTCCTCATCCGCCAAGGTCTCCCGGCCCCCGAACGCCTCGTCAAACTCAACGAAATCGCCATCACCCAAATGCGCACCCTGCTGGCGGATACCAATCTGAAAAAGTTGAAGTGATGAGCAGTAAGACCCAAGCCACCGCCACGAAGGAAGAGGCAAAGCCCGCGCTGGTGCCGAATCTGCGGTTTCCGAGGTTCAGCGATCCGTGGGCTTACGAGCCGCTATCGAAGGTTCTAAAGGAACACAAACTCAAGAACACCAAAGGTCGTGATGTTTTCTCGGTCTCGATGGAATATGGCATCGTTAACCAGATCGAACTTTTGGGGCGCAGTTACGCAGCCGCTGACACCGCTCATTACACCATAGGTCGCCGCTACGATGTGGTTTACACAAAGAGCCCTCTGAAGGCTTTTCCGTTCGGCGTCGTGAAGCAATGCAAGTTCGACGGAGAGGTCGCACTCTCGCCACTTTACGGCGTCTTCACGCCACCCAACCCGCATCTGGGTTTGTTAATCGAGGCCTATTTTGAATCGCCAAACCGGTCGAAGGACTTCCTTTCGCCGCTTTGCCAAAAGGGTGCGAAGAATACACTCCAGATCACCAACACGACTTTCCTGTCTGGTCGTTTGCCTCTGCCGACACAGCCCGCCGAACAACAAAAAATCGCCGAGTGCCTGAGTTCGGTGGACGAGCTGATCGGCGCGCAAGCGCGGAAACTGGACGCGCTCAAGACCCATAAAAAAGGGCTGATGCAGCAGCTTTTCCCCCACGAAGGCGAAACGCAACCCCGCCTCCGCTTCCCCGAATTTCAAAACGCCGGGGAGTGGGAGGAAGAGAAGCTTGATGATCTACTCCATTTCCAAGACGGCTTTGCCTTCAAATCAACGGACTTCGTGAAGGCTCAAGAAGACGCAACCCAAGTCATCCGAATCACCGACATCAACAACAAGAACACCAACGAGGACAAAGTTTACATTCCCACCGCATTCCTTGAGGCAAACAAGCTGGCAAAGTATAGCGTCGATGACGGTGACCTGCTTCTAAGCTTAACCGGTGCGGCTGGCTTCAATTTCTTCTTCTGGAATGGCGGCCCAGCCACCATCAATCAGCGCACGGCTAAAGTTACTACAAAGAAAAAGTCAGGCCATGCACTACTTGGTCTGTTGGAGCCATTGATTCACGAAAAGATCAATGAACGAGGGGAAGGCCAAAACAACAACCTGTCCAAGGAGTTCTTGAGCACGATTGTTCTAGGCGTTCCCGGCCCCGCCGAACAACAGCGCATCGCCACGTGCCTGAGCAGCCTCGACGCCCTGATCACCGCCGAAACTCAGAAGCTCGAATCCCTCAAGACCCACAAGAAAGGCCTGATGCAGCAGCTTTTCCCATCCCCGGAGGAGATTGAAGCATGAGCCACGAAAAAATCGCCAAGGAACTCGCAGGTGCAGAAGAGCCGATCGTGCTCATCTACGCGTTCAACGCGACTGGGAAGACAAGGCTCTCTGTTGCATACAAGGATGCCACCAAGAGTGGTAGCGGCAAACATGCGGGAGTCTATTACAACGCTTACAGCGAAGACCTCTTCGTTTGGGACAACGATCCAGAAAACGGCGAGACAAACATTCAGCTCGACATTCGAAAGAGCAGCCTGAACCGCTTTCATAGCTCGCTCAGCGAGGATAACATTCGCGATAAGCTTAACCGCTTCCGTCCAAATTATCGGTTTGACTTCATACCTCATGACAATCCCGAAGACGGCATCGCATCGGTAATGTTCTTCCGTGAGGTCGCCGATCCAGCGGACGCAAACAAGGTCTCCAAAGTGCCACTCAAAATCTCGCGGGGTGAAGAGCGGATTTTCGTCTGGTGCTTTTTCCTTGCGCTATTTGATGTCGAAGGATGGGCGGATAAGCAATCGTCCCACTTCTTCATTGATGATCCTGTTTCAAGCCTAGACGACCACAACATCTTCATCACGGCATCGACCATCTTCGACCTGATCGAAGACCACCACGAGAAGAGAAAGTTTGTCATCACTACTCACCACATCGGGCTTTTCTCGATCTTGGTGGACATGCTGACAAAGGGGGAGAAAGCGTCCACATTCAAGAAACGGACGCGCATCCTCACACTTAGTATAAAGAATGGAGGCGTTTCACTCGAAAGCTGCCGCAACGAAGTTTTCCTCTACCATCTCCGCCTTCTTCAAGTGTTGGATGGTGCTCACGCCGCGAACGAAGTGAAGGCATACCACTTCGCGCTTCTTCGGCAGGTTCTTGAGAACATCTCTTCGTTTCTGGGTGTGGGTCAGTTTGGCTACGTCCTCAAACAGATTGGAATTGGTGATATTGAAGAGGTAGCAGTGATTTTGAACACTCTTTCACACAAGAAAGTTTACTACTACGAGTCGGATGATCTCAAACCTGATAACCTTGATATGTTCAATAAGGTCTTCCTCGGCTTAAAGTATAAATATCAATTTGTGCTACACACACCCACCAAGGAGGCGGTCGATTCGGCACCTGCAAAGGAACCGATGAAAGCCACAAACGCTACAACAAAGAAGACAGTGAAGAAGGCGGCGAAGAAATCTGCGAAAAAAGCCGCCCGAAAAGCACCCAAACCATGAGCTACCCCTACAAAACCCACCAGATCGAGGAATTTCTTCAAAAGGAGAAGTGCCTGCCGCCTGGCGACACGCTGGAGTTGGAGAAGATGAGCAAGGGCGGCATCGGCCTCCATTTCGAAACCCGCCCGCAATTGTTGGATGGGCCGTTTGTGGACATGCGCTATCTGGGCAAGGCGCCCGAGTTGGATAACTCCGAGACCTACGACGCCAATTTCCTGATGGCGAACCAACGCGTGCGGGGCGTGGGGTTTGAAGCCATTGGCCGCCGCAATTTCCGTTTCAAGGATCGAGTTCCCAAAGGCTGGCACCTCAATGTCTGCGATCCGAATTTGCCGACCAACGATCCCAAGCGGAACATTCATCACCCCTTAACGGACTTCAAAACCACGGATTTCCGGGATTTCATCAGCCAAACCGCCAAGATGTGGAAGATTGATCTTGGCTGGGAATGGGAAGGGGAGCTATTCTCGTGATTGCAGACACTTCATTCTCACCCGCCGACCTGCGCACACTGCTCACCTCTTTTTGGAATGAGGTGCTGGAAATCGAAGCCACGCCCAAAGGCCTGCTCTTCACTATGCCCGTCTCGTATCCGGATGGCTGGCAGGTGGTGCTGGAACTCAGCCAGAAAACCCCCAAGGGCTTCCGCCTCAGCGATCGTGGCAAAACACTCTCCTGGTTGACCGGACAGGGCCAGAATACCGAGACCGATGCGATGAAGCATCACCTCCAGCGGCTGTGCGCCGAACATTTTCTGAAAGAGGAACACGGCGTTCTCTACCGCTGGCTGGATCTGCCGCTGGATGCCACCGACATTCAGGTCTTTGCCGAGGGGCTGGTGGCGATTACGCAGCTGGAGATTCTCAACGATCACCGTGCGGCAGAAGAGGAAGTGGCGGACAGCACCGTGCAACGCATTTTCAGTGACGCCGGCCTCAGCCCGAAACGCAAACACCGGCTTCACATCACGAAGGAGCGGGCGGTTTCCGTGGATTATTTCGTCGAACAGCGACGACCGGTCGCCCTACAAATCCTCCGGACCAAAACCGATTTCTCCGGCACGATGGAGAGGTGGGGCTTCCGCTGGGAGAAACTTAAAGCCAACTACGCCGGTCTTGCCCCTATCATGCTCTACGACCGAAACACCCAGATCATTGATTCTTACAGTCGCCACATCGGCGAATCCGCGTGCGAGCTTTTCTGCGGCTACGACGAAACGGATCGCATACACGCAACGCTGACGGTTCTCCACTGATTTCCCGATGAACGACACTAACCAAAAACAACTGGGCAACACCCTCTGGAGCATCGCCGACCAACTGCGCGGTGCCATGGATGCGGACGACTTCCGCGACTACATGCTGTCCTTCCTTTTCCTGCGCTACCTCTCCGACAACTACGAGACGGCGGCGAAGAAGGAACTGGGGCGGGATTACCCCGATGTGGGCGGAGACGCCCGCAAGGTGCCGCTGGCGCTGTGGTATGCGAACAACGTGGACGACATTCCGGAGTTCGAGAAGCAGATGCGCCGCAAGGTGCATTACGTCATCCAGCCCGCACACCTCTGGAACAGCGTCGCCAATCTGGCCCGCACCCAAAACGCGGAGCTGCTGAACACGCTGCAAGCGGGCTTCAGATACATCGAGATGGAATCTTTTGAGAGCACCTTTCAGGGACTGTTTTCCGAGATCGATCTGAGTTCTCCGAAGCTGGGCAAGAAGTATGAGGATCGGAACGCCAAGCTCTGCACCATCATCCAGAAGATCGCCGAAGGGCTGGCGGAGTTCTCCACGGACATCGACGCGCTGGGCGATGCCTATGAATACCTGATCGGCCAGTTTGCCGCTGGGTCGGGCAAGAAGGCTGGCGAGTTTTACACCCCGCAGCAGATGTCCGATATCCTCTCCGCCATCGTCACGCTGGACAGCCAGGAACCGAAGACCGGCCTCAAGAAACGCCTGGAAAGCGTGCTGGACTTCGCCTGCGGGTCCGGCTCGCTGATTCTCAACGTCCGCAAAAGGATGAACAAGGCCGGCGGCACCATCGGCAAGATCTTCGGCCAGGAGAAAAACATTACCACCTACAACCTGGCCCGCATGAACATGCTGCTGCACGGGGTGAAGGACTCGGAGTTTGAGATCTTCCACGGCGACACCCTTCTCAACGAATGGGACATGATGCGGGAGCAGAACCCGGCCAAGAAGCCGAGCTTCGATGCCATCGTGGCCAATGCTCCCTTCAGCCTTCGTTGGGAACCCACCGACGCGCTGGCCGACGACGTGCGCTTCAAAAGCCACGGCCTCGCCCCCAAGTCCGCCGCCGACTTCGCCTTCCTATTGCACGGCTTCCACTACCTCAAAGACGAAGGCGTGATGGCCATCATCCTGCCGCACGGCGTGCTCTTCCGCGGCGGAGCCGAGGAACGCATCCGCACCAAACTACTCAAGGACGGCCACATCGACACCGTCATCGGCCTGCCAGCCAATCTCTTCTACTCTACCGGAATCCCCGTCTGCATCCTCGTGCTCAAGAAATGCAAGAAGCCCAACGACCTGCTCTTCATCAACGCCGCCGAGCACTTCGTGAAAGGCAAACGCCAGAACCAACTGAGCGAGGAGCATATCGCCAAGATCATCGACACCTACCAGCACCGCACGGAAGCGCCCCGCTACTCCCGCCGCGTGGACATGGCCGAGATCGAGAAAAACGACTTCAACCTCAACATCTCCCGCTACATCAGCACGGCCGTCGGTGAGGAGGAAATCGATCTGGAAAAGACGAACCGTGACTTGATTCGAATCGAGAAGGACATCGAAAAGGCCCGTAGCGCACATAATAATTTCCTGAAAGAACTCGGGCTTCCGCAGCTCCTCTGAATTGGGAAACTCGTAGTCAGGGGTCAAAGGGGTCGGGCATTAATTCTTGATATTTAATCACGCTAATCAAGCGTTCGAATCCGGCAAGAGCACGAATTGGCCCCGCGTTTTGACGCATTGGGTTTCGCGGAGTTGCCGCAGTGTCATCGCGAAGAGTTGCTGATGCCGACGAGGACGTCGGCGTTCCGCCCGAGAACTTTTCTCCGTGTGCTTTGTGTCTCCGTGAGAGGCTTGCGCCAAGACGGGCGACCTCGAAGGTATTCTCCATGACACGGCGTGGATCGAGGGAGTCGGAGTGATGTGGCGGGTAACGGGTCCAATTTTCCGGGCATCGCTGAGCATAGGGGCCGAGGAGGACCTCGGCGTTCCCACGAAGCGAAACCCCGCCCGCCCGTTCCTTTTCCGCAAACCCAATCCGGCAACATATGGACAAATGGCAATAAGTCCATATCTCGCTGAAAGCCTAACAATCCTATTTCCCGACTGGCGTAGAGTTCAAGGACGAGCCTTTGGGGGTTCGCAGCAGCCCCCCGTTTCTGAATGAATTCCGGATGTTTCCCTTGACGATTCGCGTGGGTCGGTTTTTTTACCTGCATGTCATCTGCGATGCTAATTGCCGAACTGGAAAGCGTGCCAGAGGAAACGCGCCGGGAGGTTCTGGATTTTTTAGCTTTTTTGAAAAGCCGGAATGCTGCGTCATCGCCGAGCGGCGAATCCTTTTTGCCATTGGCCCAGACGGCTTGGGCGGAAGATTGGTCTTCCTCCGAGGAGGATGAGGCATGGAAGGACTTGTAGCAGGCGATGTGGTGGTCGTCCCATTTCCTTTCACGGATTTGACCAGCCAAAAAGTCCGGCCCGCACTTGTTTTAGCGTCCTTGGATCGAGGAGATGTGCTTCTTTGCCAGATCACCAGCAAGCCCTACACTCACAGGCATGTCATTCGTGTTGACCAAGCGGATTTCTTCGCTGGTGGGCTGCCCAGGCAGAGTTATTTTTTGCCGCAAAGGCTTGTGACTGCGAGTAGCGGTATCGTGAGGCGTCGGGCGGGGAAAATCACGGAACGCAAACTTTTGGATATCCGCCACGCTGTTTGCCAAGTAGTGCGTGGAGAAATTTAGCTTTCGTGAAGATCAAATGGGGGCGGCATAAATTATTGATATTTAACTCTATTAAGGATGCCTCAGAATCCTGTAAACACAAGAATGGGCCCCACGTTTTGACGCGTTGGGTTTGGCAGGGTTGCTGAAGTCTCATCGCTATGAGGGGCTGATGCCGACGAGGACGTCGGCGTTCCGAGCGAGAACTTTTCTCCGCGTCTTTGTATCTCCGTGAGAGGGTTTCGCCACAGGCGGGCGACCTCGAAGGTGATCTCCATGACACGCCGTGGATCGAGGAAGTCGGAGTGATGTGGCGGGTATCGGGTCCAATTTTCCGGGCATCGCTGAGCAGAGGGGCCGAGGAGGACCTCGGCGTTCCCACGAAGCGAAACGCCACGCTCCCGTTCCTTTCCCGCAAACCCAATCCGGCGACATATGGACAAATGGCAATAAGTCCATATGTTGCTTCTGGGTTCCGAGAGCGCGTAGATCGATTCGACAAAAGCCTTCAGAGTTGGCGTGGCGATGGTTGATCCCTCACGCTTGGAAATTGTGGCCCCATACGCTGCGCATCGAAAGAATGAGCGACATGCAGGCGCGATCTACACATCGCCGGAAATTCTCACGCCCGAACAAACCCGTGACATCGCGAGTCCCAGTCCATCCAAGCGAGTCCACAGAACCGCCGGATCATTGGCATGCGGTGCAAGAAGGGGCCGCTTGGTGCCAAGGGGGATTACCTTGTTCGCGACGCGATGAAGGTCATCGGAGTCCCCGGTCATTTTGCCAAGCCGATTTGCGCCCTTTTTTTCGTGAATCTCGCCGATCGCATGGAAGGCGGCACCGGTCACACAATCCGCGTTTGCCAGCACGAAGGTGTGCCTGTGATTTATCAGGATGAATGGAGTGCCTGGAAAATCTGATTGCGACGATTACCCCAATCCCTCCCGAATGAGAAAATCCCTCGGAGTGGTAACAAAAACTCCATAAACCTCCGTATTAAGAAGAAGTGCAAAATCCCGGGCGTCCAATGTCAGCAGAACATCAGGCTTTGCCGCGAGCGCAGATATCAGAACTGGTTTATCTTTCGATGCCGTCAGGAGGAGAGGGCGCTTCGTGGTGAGGGCATTCGGAACCCACTCGATGCGGGTCTGCAAGTTCTGCCAGTGTGCGGTAGCTTGCGGCGCGAACTTGGCGAGGTTTTTTACGGTCTCTGCGCGGCAGTAGACCGCCGAAACGAGATTCCATCCTCGCTCCTCAGCAATCTCGGTGATGAGGCGGGATAGTGATTTCGTTGATCCGCACGCCGAGAGAATGACGCTGCTATCGAGGAAGATTTTCAAGCTTTCCCTGCTTTCTCCCAAAAGGCTTCCGCACCGCGTTCATCCTCAGCAATCCATTCGTTGATAGTCTCAATAGGAATGTCTCGCACTGGCATAGCTTCGGCGGCTTGGAGAAACACACCGCCGCCACGCATTTCAACAAGCATCATGGGATTTTTAGCTAAATCCAGCCCCAAGGCCCTCCGAATTTCTGGAGGCAAAGTGATCGTTCCTCGCTTTGAAATAGAAATAGCAGTCATGCTGTCATGCTGCAATGCGGCATTGCGGTTGTCAAGTGGTTACGCGAGTCACTTGATATTTAATCGCGCAAAGCGCGCTTTTGAATCCGGCAAGCGCAAGAATTGGCACCGTATTTTGAGGAATTAGGTTTCGCGGAGTTTCCGTATAGTCATCGCGGAGAGGCGATGATGCCGACGAGGACGTCGGCGTTCCGAGCGAGAACTTTTCTCCGCGTCTTTGCTCCGTGAGAGGCTTGCGCCAAGATGGGCGACCTCGATGGTGATCTCCATGGCACACCGTGGATCGAGGGAGTCGAAGTGATGTGGCGGGTAACGGGTCCAATTTTCCGGGCATCGCTGAGCAGAGGGCACCACAAAATCATGTGATCCTGGGCAGTGCGCTGCACAACCTGTGGTATTATCGGAATTAATGGTTGACAAAAACTAAAAAATAAATTATTCTGTCTATTATGACCACAGTAACATTGTCCTCGATGGAAAATCTCTTCGGCGTCCGGCTCCGGCAGGCGAGGGAGCGGCGTGGTTTGTCGATGCGGGATTTGCAGAGTCGCATGACGGGGGGCATCTCGGTGGCGGCTATTAGCAAATATGAAAAAGGGCAGATGAAGCCGACTCTTCGCATGGTGGAGGCACTGAGTATGGCGTTGGAGATGCCGGAGGATTTTTTCCGGCGTCCGCTCAAGGCGAAACTCGACGGCCTGAAATTCCGCTGCAAGTCGAGCCTGCTTGCCAAGGACGAGAACCGAGTGAAAGGCGGGGCGGAGGATTTTTTCGAGCGGTATGTGGAGTTGGAGGATTTGCTGGGGATGACCGAGAAGTTTCAAAATCCGCTTGAGGGCGTGCAAGTCGGTGGGCCGGGTGATGTGGAGGGTGCGGTGGAGCGTGTGCGGGCGGAGTGGCGGTTGGGTGAAGCGCCGATCCAATCGGTGGTGGCCCTGCTGGAAGAGCGGCATCTGATGGTGCACTTGGCGGATGCGCCGGAGGCGTTTGATGGCTTCGCCGGGAAGGCCGGGCAGCGCGATGTGATCGCTTTGAACCGAAATTTTCCCGTGGACCGGATCCGCTTCAGCGCGATGCACGAGCTGGGACACATCCTGCTGGATGCAGCGATCACCCACCTTCCGGAGCGGGAGCAGGAGACGATCTGCCACCGTTTCGCTGGGGCCATGTTGTTACCCTTGGGGCGTTTCTTGGACCTCTTCGGCAGCCATCGCAAGCATGTGGATCTCCAGGAACTCAAGCAGGTGAAGGAAATGTTTGGCGTCTCCTGCGCGGCGCAGCTCAAGCGGGCCGAGGGGCTGGGTCTCATGGCAGCGGGCACGATGCAACGCGTTTGGATCGAGTGGAGCCGCCGGGGATTCCGGAAAAACGATCCCGGTGCCTGCCATTTCGTGGAGGAGCCAATGCGCTTCACGCTTCTTTTGCGCCAAGCCGTGGCCGAAAACCGCATCTCGCAAGGCAAGGCGGCCATGCTCGCGGGAAAGCCGCTCCAAGAGTTTCAAAACACCCTCGTCATCCTGCCATGAACCTCGCCCTCCACGATCTCCATACCTTCCAAACCCTCCGCCGTGAGGGACAAACCGGCGACTGGGCGGAGCGTGGGATTGTGGCTTGGGCGCCGCACGGCATGGTGTGCGAGAATGCCTGCCTGCGTGAATATGTGGGCGAGGGCGCGGTCACTGTCCACTCCGCCAGCATCCCTGAGAGTGAGACGGGATTTTACGAGACCTTTCGAGAGGGCTTTTCCAGGAGCCTTGTTGAGACGGAGGTGCGCCTGCTGTTTCTTGCCAAGCGCAACGACAGCGTGGTCTTCACCAGCGATGGTCTGGTGAGGGGCTATGCCGAGCGTTTGGGTCTCTGTTGCTGGAGCGGCGACACCGAAGATCTCAATGTGCTCTTCCCGATTCCGCGTCAGCAGCCGCTTGGCGCGATGGTCGCCCCAAATACACGGGAGACCACACAACATTTTCCGACCCGCCGGCAGGTGCCGGACCGGGACGAATCCATGGGGACAGAGGGTAGGCGTGCGCGTGGTCTGAACGCGCCCCCTCCCCTCTCCGCGACCATGCAGTGAAACACATGAACCCAGGAGGAATATCGACTATGAGTTTATCTCTTATCGAAAAAACCGACGAAGTTCTCAGAGCGTGGGAAAACCTCGCACCTGAAGCCACATTTTCTGGCCTGACGGTGCAGGAGTTCCGTGAAACCTCTCAACCCCTACTGGAAATCCGCGAGCGCATTGCGCTGCTGGATCAACAGCGCCAGGGTGCGAAGGCCGCACGCGACATAGCCGAGAAGGAAATGGTGATCAATCTTCAGTTGATCGTTGATTCCATCAAAGGCGCCAAGGAATACGGCAAGGACTCCGAGCTGTATGCCGCGATTGGATATGTCACCCGCTCCGCAAGACAGTCCGGGCGGATCCGCAAAAAGGCCCAGCCCGAGACTGCACTTGTGAAGTGAGATACGCGTTGATTTTTTTGAAACTCCAGCGCTGCACATCCCGGCGGGGATAAACCCGCCAAGGTGAGCGTGGTTCCTAAAAACCGCGCACTACGGAGCGGTCGCATGTAGAAGCATGCGGCCGCTCTTCATTTTTAATAAAGAGTGCCAGCCGCTCTGTGCAATCCAAAACTTGGAGTAGCCTTTAGTGGCGCTCCCTAATGTCGTGTTTCGGATAAAAAATCGGTCAGCGACGGTGCGCTAACCCTGCCTTGTGGGAATGAGCGCGCTACCGCGCAACGATTGCGACTACGCTGGAACGGCGGGCGCTTCGTTGACGGCGTCGAGAAGCAGACGAATCTTTCCGAAGTCG
>Ga0214921_10005225_pt1 | contig 18477 bp, 18 predicted proteins | sample LL1505_MetaG_FD_177992 | JGI IMG/M metagenome (GOLD analysis project Ga0214921, IMG submission 177992) | Freshwater microbial communities from Lake Lanier, Atlanta, Georgia, United States - LL-1505 | ecosystem: Environmental > Aquatic > Freshwater > Lake | place: USA: Georgia | collected... | reverse complement strand
AAATTAGCCCAAATTATTATCCACGCCCCCAGCTGAAGAATTTTGTCGGTGAGCTACTCGCCTCCTGGTTGTAGGCGCGCGCAATGGCATTCCAGCGCGAGCGTCGGTTCGATGTTGCGAATTTACAACCAAGATTTGACTGGGCCAGCCAATGTGGCCCTTCGATCTTGCCGCTCCCACGCCACCGGAAACGGCTCCATAAGCCCCGGCATCGTCACCTTCTCCGGCTGCCGCCCATCCAGGATGGCCTCAACGATGTCCGGCGCCAGCAGGGTAAACCGGAGACCACCACAATGACCAAGCTTTCTGACACCCAGCGCGTGATCCTCAGCGCCGCCGCACAGCACCGTATGGGCCTTGCCCGCCCGCCCATAGCCATGTGCGCCGGCGTGTCGGCGCGATGCTGCGCCCGCCGCCGCAGCTCAACGTCTCGCAATGGGCCAAGCGACATCGCATGCTCGGCAGCCGCACCGCCGCAGGTTCGGCGGGACGCGGCCAATGCGCCGCTGGCTGCCATGGCGCGCTCCTGCGCGATTGAACACGCGCCGCGGGGCATCTCCGTGAATGTCGTCGCACCTGCCGCCGATCGGGCGCTACATCAGCCCGGAAGAGGTCGCGGCGCTGACGGCCTTCCTGCTCGGCCCAGAGGCTGGCGCGATCACCGGCCAGCAGATGCTTAATCTGCGGCGGCAGTTCGCTGTGACAATGGCCAGGGCGGCGGTTCAATAGCGCGCTTCTGATATTGGGGAGGGTGCGCCGCGGTTTGCTCGGCATCGATCCAGCCTCTCAGGAGTTGGAGCCTGCGGCAAAACCGGCGCGGTTCAGATCCAGCTACAAGCCGTAGGTTGCGCGCGCTGTGCCGTGGAAGATCGCCAGTCGATCCACACGCGACAGGTCCGCTGTGATGCAACGCATCGCCGAGAGGATCTCCGCGAAGCCCGAAACCAACCCATCTACCGGAAAGTTACTGGCCCACATGCATCGTTGGGCACCGAACAGGCCGATCGCCTCGCGCACCACCCAGGCGTTTAATGCCGGTGTCCAAACTTGGCCTGGTACGCAGATCCCGGACAGCTTGACCGCCAGATTCGGCGCCTCGGAGAGCCGCGCCATCGCAGCGCGCCACGCGGCCAAGCCCGTCGCACTGCGGTCAGCCGGCAAGCCGAGATGGTTCAGCACGATCAATGTGGCGGGAAAGTCGCGCGCCAGTTCCAGCGCGTCGTCGAGATGCCACCAGGGTGTCTGCAACTCGAAGAACAGCCGGCTATCGGCGAGGTGTCGATAGCCCGCGCGCCATTGCGGGCAACGCATCGACCCGGGGATGCGATGCCCGGCGTGGAATTCTTCAGGCCGCGCCACGCCTTTTGGCTTGTGGCGCAGGCTGCGCACCAGCGGGAAGCTCGCCTGCTCGCGGACGATCGCACCGGCATCCTCGTGGTCGAGGAAGACAGCACCGGCCATTGCCTGTGGCAGACCCTCGCGCGCGGCGATTGCGTGTACCCAGCGCGTTTCATGGATCGGGTCGGTAGGGTCGTGCTCGGCCTCCATGTAAACCGTCGCGACGATGTTCTGGCCAGCACTGTCCTGGCGGTAATCTGCCGGCAGGTAGGGGCGGCGCAAGGGGCGGGGGTCACCGTATCGGAAGGGCGGTGGCGGTTCCTCGCTCAGCCATGGATGGTGATTGGCTTCTAGGTCCCAGATGTGGTGGTGGGCATCAACCACCGGCAGGTCGGCATCCTCGCCGGTTTCAAGGTAGCGCGCAGGTGTCGGCGTCATGGGACAATATCCGGATCAGGCAGGTGGGGTTGCAGGAGCGCGCCGGGCGAGGTGCCGACGCAGGCTGCGCGCCAGCGGCCAGACCCAGACGAGGAGCGTGAAGGCTGCCAGCGCGGTGGCCACCGGCCGGTCGAAGAAGCGCGTCAGGTCGCCCTGCACCTTGATGAGCGAGGTCATCAGATTTTCCTCCACGAGCCGCCCCATCACCATGCCAAGCACGGCTGGGCCGACCGGAATGCCATTCTCCTCCATCCAATAGCCGAGCAGCCCGCAGGCCAGCATGGTGCCGATGCCGAACAGGCTATTATCCACCGCGAAGGCGCCGAGGCAGGCGAATAGCAGCAGTGGCGCCATCAGCATCTGGCGCGGCACCTTGAGCAGCGGCACCGCGGCGCGGATGGCCAGCCAGCCGAGCGGGATCATCAGCAGATTTGCGATGAAGAAGGTGATGAAGACGGCATAAAGCACATGCGCGTTCTCAAGGAAGATCGACGGGCCGGGCGTGACGTTCTTGAGGTAGAGCACGCCGATCGCGATGGCGGTGATGGTGTCGCCTGGGATGGCGAAGACCAGGGCTGGAATCCAAGCGCCGGACAAGGATGCGTTGTTCGCGCTGGTGGCGTCCACGATTCCCTCTATCCCCTCCTTGTCCCAGGCCTCAGGATCGCGCGATAGGCGGCGCGACATGCCATAGGCCGCCCAGGCAGCGGTGTCCGCGCCACCGCCGGGCAAGGCGCCCACAAAGGTGCCGACCAAGCCCGAACGCAGAAAATTCCAGCGCCAGCGAAGGATGGCGCGTCCCATGCCTTGGAAGATGCGCGAGGCCTGCACCACAGGCACGGCGCCGAGCACGCCCGGATCACGCAGGGTGCGGATAATTTCCGGTACGGCGAAGAAGCCGATCAGGGCAGAGACGAAGGGGATGCCGTCGAGCAACTCTGGATCGTCGAAGGTGAAGCGCGGGAAGGCGGTGCTATAGTCGCGCCCCACGGTGGCCAGCAGCAGGCCCAGAAGCAGGGCCGCCGCCCCCTTGGGCACGTTGTCGCCAACGAGGAACACCGCGCATGAGAGCCCCAGCATCGACAGCCAGAAGAACTCGAATGAGGAGAGGCTCAGCGCGTAATCCGCCAGTGTTGGCGCAGCCGCCACCAGCACCACCGTGCCGAGCAGGCCGCCAAGCGCTGAGAACACCAAGTTCAGCCCCAGCACCTCGCCCGCCCGTCCACTCATCGCCAGGCGGTAGGAGTGATGGACATAGGCCGCCGAGGCCGGGGTGCCCGGCAGGCGCAGCAGCGTGCCGGGGATGTCGCCGGCAAAGATCGCCATCGCCGTCGCCGCCACAATCGAGGCGATGGCCGAGACAGGATCGAGGAACATCGCGAAGGGCACCAGCAGGGCCGTCGCCATGGTGGCGGTCAAACCCGGAATGCAGCCCACCATCAAGCCAAATATCGAGGATGCGAGGATGGTCAGCAGAACCTGGGGTTCGGCGACAAGGACAATGGCGCGCAGCAGGGCATCCATGCAGGTGCCTCCTCAATAGGGCAGGAAGGAAAGCGGGCCGCGCGGCAGCGGCACGCGCAGCACCATCGCGAAGATCACCCAGGTCAGCACCGCGACCCCGGCCGAGGTTGCAAGCGCGATCAGCGGCCTCGTTCCCACCAGCATCAGCATCGCCGAGCCCAGGCCGAATGCCAGCAGGGGCCAGCCCAGCAGGTCCCAGCCCAGAATGACGACCACAGGCGCGGCCGTTGCAGCCAGCGCCGTCATGCGGCCGCGCGCGGATGCGGGCGGGGTTGCCGGCCCTGGATCCTGCAAGGCCACCAGCACGGCGCACAGCACCAGCCCGGCGCCGAGCACAGTGGGGAACAGCGCAGGGCCATAGGCCTGGCCCGGGATCGGCGGGAAGTCCCGGGCCAGCAGCACAGCTGCCAGCCCGACGATGCCCATGGGCAGGGCCGCGATCGCGCGTCGCAACGCCCTCAACCCCGTGCCAGGCCGGCTTCGCGCAGCAGGCGCCCATAGGTGTTGAGCTGCTGTTCCAACATCGCCTCCCACTCCTCGGGCTGGCGGTTGACGGCGCGGATGGTGCGGCCGCGCATGGCTGCCTGGAACTCGTCGCTGCCATGCACCTTGGTCAGCGTCTCGCCAAACTTGCGGCGGATATCGGCTGGCAAGGCGCGTGGTCCGCCCATGCCGTGCACGACGGAGAAGGTCCAGTCGCTGCCGGTCTCCTCCTTGAGTGTGGGAATGCCGGGGAATTGCTCGGCGCGGGCATCGCCCATCAGGCAGAGCGTGCGCACCCGCTGGGCTTCAAGCAGCGCCCGCGCCTCGGCGAGCGAGGAGGTGGAGAATTCCGACCCGCCGGCAGCAACATCCTGGTGGCCCAGCGTGCCGCCCTGGGCGGGCACCCAGATGACGCTGCGCGGGTCGATGCCCAGGCTATCGGCCGCGCCGAGAAAGCCGACATGCCAGTTCACGCCCGGTGCCGCGCCCGTGCCGCGCAGCCGGCCCGGATTCGCCTTGATGGCATCCACCAGGTCCGACACCTTCCGGTAGGGGGCATCGGCCTTCACCGTCACACTGCCGACGATCTCATTGGTTTGGCCGATCTTGGCAAAATCGCGATGCGTGAGGCGGGACTGGCCAAGGTGGCTGTAGAAGGAGAGGTCATTGGTGATCAGCCCGATCGTATAACCATCGGGCTGGGCACGGGCGATGGCCTCATGCCCGGTGATGCCGCCGCCGCCCGCGCGGTTCACCACGTTGATGGAGGCGCGCAACTCGCGCTCCATCAATGGCGCCAGCGTGCGGGCGACAATGTCGGTGCCGCCGCCGGCGGGATAGGGCACGATGAGGGTGATCGGCCGTTCCGGCCAGGCGGCGAGAGCCTTGCCGCCGATCGCGAAGCTTGCGAGCCCTGCGCCCAGCGCGGTGCGGCGGGTGATGGTGATGGACATGTTTTTCTCCCTATGGAATGCCTATTGTTGTAATCCCGGCTTTTACCCCGCCGCGGGGAAGATCTGATCCTGCTCCGCGCGCAGCCGCCACAGTAGCCCCTCCGCGGGAATTTCCAGATCATCGCAAGTGATCATCGCGCCAGCGCCGACCGCGCGGCGCAGCCGCTGGCCCACCGCCAGGTAGTAGGGCGCAGGCGCTGCGCCGCGTGCGGGCCGCGCCGGCAGCACCAGCGGTTCGAGCCCCGGCACGGCATGGCGATTGCCCTCTATTGCGAGCAAGTGCCCTGCCGGCAGATCATGCGCGGCCCGCGCGACCAGGTCCACGACCGGGCGGTAGCCCTGTGCCGGGATCGCATGGCCCAGCCGGCCCGCCGCCATTGCGGAGATCGGCGCCTCGACGCCCAGCAGATGCGACGGGTTGTAGAGCAGCGCCCGCCGTCGGTCGGCGGAGACCGGGATGCCCTTGCCGGCGAATAGCCTGCCTGTTCGGCGGTCAGCCAATTCGACCACCACGAAGACCCCGCCGGCGAATGAAGCCTCGTCCGGCCGGCGCAGGCAGTTGAAAACATCGATGACACCGCTGCGCTCCAGCAGCCCGCCTTCGGATCGCAGGCCGTAGAGCTGGGCGAGTTCGGGCGTGCGGGCCATTGGCGCGTGGAATTCGGGCCGGGCAAGCGGCAGGCCGGTGGCATTCGCCACCAGCGTCATCTCGCAAAAATCAGGCACCGTGCGTTGCGGCAATGCGGCCAGCGCCTCGGCGCGCGCGGCGATGGTGCTGGCCGCATCCTCGCCCAGCGCCATCAGAGAAGCCATGGCGGGGCTCGCCACCTCATCGGCCAGCCAGTGCGTGCGGCCGGTAGCCGGGTCAAAGACATAATCATATTCGCTGCTCTTGCCGGCGGCGATGATCGGCAGCCCGAGCGTCTCCGCCCAACTCATCAGGCTGACCAGCAAGGCGGGCTGATCGCCTTCTACCAGCGTGTAGGCAAGACCCGCCGCGCGCGCCTTTGCCGCCAGCAGCGGCCCGACGACGCATTCGGCCTCCTTCGACACCATCGCAATATGCTTGCCAGCCGCGATCGCGGCCAATACGTGGCGGGCAGCGGCTTCGGGATGGCCCGTTGCCTCTACCACGAGCTCAACGCCGGGCGTGGCCAGCAGGTCATCAAGCCGGTCGGTCAGCGCGATTTCACCAGCCTCCATCGCGCTGCGCAGGGCGGCCGGCCCATCGCAGCGCCGGTGCGCCACGCCATCCTCAGCCAGCGCAGCCGCAACCCGCGCGGTATCGAGGTCGAGTGCTGCGACAATGCGCAGGCCCCGCAGCCGCCGCGCCTGGGCGATGAGCGCCAGGCCGAATTCGCCGCAACCGAGCAGCGCTGCGACCACGGGCTTCTCGCGCGCTGCCTGAAAAAGCGTTGTGAATTGCATTTTTTTGTTTCCTCCCTGGCCCTTGCACCACCTCAGGCGGCAGCACTTTTCTCATTGGCCCGTTTTGCGGCCTTGCCGAGACGGTCCAGATGTTGGCGCATCGCCGCCGCTGCGGCATCAGGGTCGCCTGCCTCGATCGCGGTCGCGATACGCTTGTGGTCAAGCCATGATTTCCGCATCGCGCCCGGCGCTTCCAAGGCGCGATGGCTGAGTTCCGATGACTGCCCGGACACCTCGGCCAGCAATGCCGCGATCAGCCGATTGGCGCTGGCCTCCTGCACCGCAGCGTGAAATTCGGTACCGCAGATATGGAAGGTGGCTGGATCATCGAGGGCACTGCCCTGCCTCTCGACCAGCCGGCGCAGCCGCGCACGCAGCGCCTCGCTCGCATTGCTGGCAGCGGCACGCGCGGCGGCGACTTCCAGCGCCAGCCGCGCGGCATGGACCTCTTGGGTTGTGTAGCGCAGCATGGGTGCGGGCCGTGCGATCCAATGCGCGGCGGGCAGCACCCGCGAACGTGCGCCCTGCGCGACCTCGACCAGGCGGCGCGCGGCCAGCGCCTGGATTGCGCCGCGCACCGTCTCCCGGCTGACATCCAACTGCGTGGCGAGCTCGCGCTCACCCGGCAATGCGTCACCCGCGCGCAACAGGCCCGACTGAATCATCCCGGCAAGGCGATCGGTGATCTGATCACGGATCGTGCGTTTGGAGACGGCCGATTGCAGCAGAGTGAAGCTGTCAAGCATATGCAAAGCCTAGCGCCATTGAATGCGGCTGGTCTACTGGTCCGGTCATCGTACCGATTGACAACTCCATCGCCCTTCGTCCAGCCTGCTCGAGATGAGGCAGACGTCAGATCTGGCCCATGGCCCGTAGGGGATGAAGCCGCCATGATACATCCTGTCCCGTCCCGGACATTCGCTGTTTCTCCATCGCGCCGCGCTGTGCTGCTCGGGGCCAGTGCCGCGGCGCTCGCCAGCCCGGCCCTTGCGCAGGCATGGCAGCCGGCGCGCCCGGTGGAGTTCATCGTCGCCGCGGGGCCAGGCGGCGGCACCGATCAGTTCGCCCGCATCGTCCAGTCGATCATCCAGAAATACAGCTTGATGCGCACCCCCGTTGTCGTCGCCAACAAAGGTGGCGGCGCGGGCACGGAGGCCTTCGTCTATGGCCGCGCTGCGGCGGGTGATCCGCACAAGGTTGTTTTCGGCACAAACAATGTCTGGCTGATGCCGCTCATCACGCGCGTTGGCTATGGCATGTCCGATCTGCGCGCCCTCGCATCCATGGCGGCGGATGAGTTCATCTTATGGACCCATACGGATGCGCCCTTTCGCAGCGCGAAAGACCTGATTGACAGCGCGCGCGCCCAAGGCGGCCATTTTCGCATGGGCGGCAGCCAGGCCCGCGACACCGACCACATCCTGACCAAGCAGATCGAGCGCGCCACCGGCGTGGCCTTTACCTATGTGCCCTTCCGCTCAGGTGGCGAGGTGGCCATTCAACTCGCCGGCAAGCATGTCGATGCGAACACCAACAACCCGGCGGAGAATGTGGGCCAGTGGCGCGCCGGCCGGGTGCGCCCGCTCTGCGTCTTCAACCCCAGACGGCTGACGCTGACCGAAAAGGTGCGCGATGGCATCGGCTGGTCCGATATCCCGACCTCCACCGAGGCGGGCATCGGCCCGGCCGATTTCCGTATGCCGCGGACCGTGTGGCTACCCACACGCACCACCGATGCACAGGCCGCGTTCTGGACCGATATTCTCGCCCGCGTGCGGGAAACGCCGGAATGGAAGGCATGGCTCGAAAGCGGCAGCCAAGGTGAGTTGTGGCAGACGGGCAGCGAACTCGCCGCTTTCATCCAGCGCGACGAGGCGGCGAACCGCGAGCATTTCCGCGAATATGGCTGGCTGGTCGAGCAGGGCTGAGGCGTGTTTCATCCCATCGGCAAACGCTCGAGGCCGTCGCGATGAATGGGCCTGGCAGGTTCATCTCCCGCCGTGTAGCGGAGGTGGGCATGGCGCTGGCCGGCGCGGCCTTTGGTGGCATCGTGGTGGTGGGCGCGCTGCGCCATGATGTTGGCTGGGGGCTGACTGGGCCGGGTGCCGGCTATTTTCCGATGCGCATTGGCCTATTGCTCATGGGTGTGGCCACGCTGCTGATGCTGCGCGCGTTCTGGGTGAGCACGTCGGCACGCTTTGCTCAGGTGGGTTCATTGCGGCGCGTTGCTGCCTTGCTGCTGCCAACCGCCATTTTTGCCGCATCGATCGTCCCGCTCGGTGCCTATCTCACCATGTTTTCCTATCTGCTGTGGATGGCCAGGTTTCAGGCGCGGAGAGGCTGGCCGGTGGCGCTGGCCCTGGCCATCGGCATGCCGGCGGCCCTTTTCCTGCTTTTCGAGACTTGGCTCGGCGTGCCGCTCGCTAAAGGGCCGCTTGAGGAGGCGCTGGGCATTTACTGATGACAAGCCTCACCGCCCTGCTGCATGGCTTCGAGGTCGCGCTGACCGCTTATCACATCGGGCTGATGGTGGTGGGCGTGCTGATCGGCATCCTTGTTGGTGTGTTGCCGGGCCTTGGTGCGCCGAATGGCGTCGCGCTGCTATTGCCATTGACCTTCTTCATGCCCCCGGTCAGCGCCATCATCTTGCTGAGTTCGATGTATTGGGGGGCTTTGCTCGGCGGCTCCACCACTTCGATCCTGTTCAATATTCCTGGTGAGCCATCCTCCGTCGCCACCACCTTCGATGGCCACCCGATGGCCAAACAGGGCCGCGCGGCGGAGGCATTGGCGCTGGCCTTCCTCTCCTCGGGTTTCGGGGCCTTGGTCGGTGTCATCACCATCACCATCGTTGCCAATGACATCGCCGAATTTGCCCTGCGCTTCAGCCCGGCGGAGTATTTCGCGGTCTATCTTCTGGCCTTCTGCGCCTTCATCGGCATGGGTGGGGCGAACCCGCTGAAGACGGCAGCTTCCCTGCTGGTTGGCCTGGCCCTGGCCACGATCGGGATGGACACCGTCTCGGGTGAGATGCGGCTGACTTTTGGGCAAGACCAATTGGTGGGCGGCATTTCCTTCCTGGTCGCGGTGATCGGTCTGTTCGGTATCGGCGAGTTGCTCGCCACGGCAGATGAAACCGAGAAGGTCGAAGGCATCCATGCCCGTGTGCGCCTTGCCGCGGTGCTGCGCACGCTCCTGCAAATGCCGCGCTACACCCTGGCGCTGGTGCGCAGCGCGGCGATTGGCATATGGATGGGCCTGACGCCCGGCGGGCCGACGGCGGCTTCCTTCATGTCCTATGGTGTGGCGCGCCGCTTCTCCCGGCGGCGCGACAATTTCGGGCGCGGCGAGCCCGAGGGCGTGGTCAGCCCCGAGACCTCGGACCATGCCGCTGGTGTAGCCGCCCTGCTGCCGATGCTCGCCCTGGGCGTGCCCGGTTCCGCCACCGCGGCGGTGATGCTGGGCGGGTTGTTGATCTGGGGCCTGCAGCCGGGGCCTATGTTGTTTCAGGATCAGCCGGATTTCGTCTGGGGCCTGATCGCGAGCATGTATGTGGCCAATCTCGTCGCCGTGGTGCTGGTGCTGGCGACGGTGCCAATCTTTGCCTCGGTCATGCGCGTGCCGTTTGGGCTATTGGCGCCCATGATCATGGCGATCTGTATCACCGGGGCATGGATGATTGCGGGCAGTGGCTTCGACGTGATGCTCGCGGTTGGCTTTGGCATAATCGGCTATGTGATGAAGAAGCTCGACTACCCCATCGCGCCCATGGTCCTGGCCATGGTGCTCGGCGACAAGGCGGAGGATGCATTCCGCCAGACCATGCTGCTCAGCCGCGGTGACCTCACGATCTTCTGGTCCAACGCGCTGGTCGGCTCCATCACCACCCTTGCGCTGCTGCTGCTCGCCTGGCCCCTGCTGGCTTGGCTGCTGCGGGGCGGCGCACATCTCAAGCGGAGACCTGTCGAATGACGCCACGCCTTGCTCTGGTCCTGGGTGATCCCGCCGGGATCGGGCCCGAAATTATGGCCAAGCTGCTGGCCGAGGAGGTCAACCGGAACAAGGCAGCGCTGCTGCTGGTGGCGGACCCCGATGAACTGGCGGAAGGCATGCGGATCGCCGGCGTCACGCTGCCGATCACCCTCACGAATGACCCAACGGCACTCGCCCCGGGCCGTATCGGCCTTCATGAACTGCGCCGCAGCGCGCCGATCCCGCGCGGGCAATCCAGCGCCGAAGGCGGTGCGCATGCCCTGGCAACGCTGCGCGAATGCCTGGCTCTGGCGCAGGCCGGGACGGTGGACGGTATCGTCTTCGCACCGCTCAACAAATCCTCGCTGCACATGGCGCAGATGGGCCATCCGGATGAGCTGCACTGGTTCGCCGAGATTCTCGGCCATAAGGGTGCGCATAGCGAGTTCAACGTGCTCGATGGATTATGGACCTGCCGGGTGACCAGCCATGTGGCACTGCGCGACGTGGCGGACCTCATCACCCCGGAGCGGGTGATCGGCGCCGTCGCGCTCATCACTGACGCATTGGTGCGTGCGGGGATCGAGCAGCCGCGCATCGCCGTTTGCGGCCTCAATCCCCATAATGGCGATAATGGCGCCTTCGGCCGCGAGGAGATTGAGATTATCGGCCCCGCGCTGGAGGAAGCGCGCCGCCGTGGCCTGCCCTGCGAAGGGCCATATCCCGCCGACACCATCTTCCTGCGCGCCCAGCCCAAGGCCGATGGCACGCGCGATGTGGATGCGATCGTCACCATGTATCACGACCAAGGGCAGATCGCGATGAAGCTGATGGGATTTTGGCGCGGCATCACCGTGGCTGGCGGCCTGCCGGTGCCGATTGCGACCTGCGCGCATGGCACGGGTTTTGACATCCAAGGCCGTGGCATCGCGCGGGTGGGCGCCTTGCAGGCCGCCTTTGACCTGGCCTGCGCGATGGGCGCGCGCCGCCGCGGGCAGGGCTGAACGGCCATGGACACGAAGCAGCCGCTGCGCAGCCAGGCCTGGTTTGGCCGGCAGGACAAGATGGGGTTCTATTATCGCTCCTTCCTGAAGAACCACGGCACGCCGCAGGATCAGTTCGAGGGCCGGCCGGTCATCGGTATCTGCAACACCTGGTCAGAACTCACCCCTTGCAACGCGCATTTCCGCGACCTGGCGCGCCATGTGCGTGATGGCGTGCTGGAGGCTGGCGGCTATCCGCTGGAATTCCCCGTCTCCTCTCTCGGTGAGGTGACGATGCGGCCGACCGCGATGCTCTATCGCAACCTCGCGGCGATGGATGTCGAGGAGGCGCTGCGCGCGCATCCGCTCGATGGCGCCGTGCTGCTGATGGGCTGCGACAAGACCACGCCGGCGCTGGTGATGGGTGCGGCGAGCGTGGACCTGCCGACCATTGGTGTCTCGGGCGGGCCACAGCTTCGCGGGGTCTATCGCGGGCAGATCATCGGCTCGGGCACCAATATCATCTCGATGAGCGAGCAGTTGCGCGCAGGCGAGGTCACGCTCGAAGAGTTTCATGAGGCGGAGGCCGGCATGAACCGTTCGGCCGGTTCGTGCATGACCATGGGCACGGCCTCCACCATGGCCTCGCTGGTGGAAGCCATGGGCCTGGGCTTGCCGCAGAACGCCGCCATCCCGGCCGCTGACGCCCGGCGAAACCTGCTGGCCCGAATGGCCGGCAGGCGCATCGTGGAGATGGTCCGCGAGGACCTCACCATTTCGAAAATCCTCACACGCGAGGCCTTTGAGAATGCGGTGCGGGTGCTGGGTGCGATCGGCGGTTCGACGAATGCGGTGGTGCATTTGCTGGCCATCGCGCGGCGGCTGGGCGTGCCTTTCACGCTCGATGATCTCGATGCGCTGGGTCGGGGCATCCATTGCCTGGTGGATCTGATGCCCTCAGGGCGCTTCCTGATGGAAGATTTCTATGAGGCTGGCGGGCTGCCAGTGGTGTTGCGCATGCTCGGCGAGGCGGGGGTGCTGAACCGCGCGGCACCGACCGTGAATGGCAAGCCGATTTGGGAGAATGTGCAGCAGGCCCGCTGCTGGCGGCCCGATGTCATCACGCCTTGGGAGGCGCCCTTCAAGCCGGATGCCGGCATGGCTGTGCTGCGGGGCAATCTCTGCCCCGATGGCGCTGTCATCAAGCCCTCGGCCGCCTCGCCGCATCTGATGCGCCATACCGGCCGCGCCGTGGTGTTTGAAAGCATCGAGGATCTGCACGCCCGCAAGGATGACCCCGCGCTCGACATCGATGCCGATTGCATCATGGTGCTGAAGAATTGCGGCCCCAAGGGTTATCCGGGCATGGCGGAGGTTGGCAATATGCCGATCCCGGCGAAGCTGCTGAAGCAGGGCGTGCGCGACATGATCCGCATCAGCGATGCGCGCATGTCCGGCACAGCCTATGGCACCGTGGTGCTGCATGTCGCGCCGGAGGCTGCGGCAGGTGGCCCGCTCGCCCTGGTGCAGAATGGCGACCTGATCTCGCTTGATGTCGCCGCGCGCAGCCTGCATCTGCATGTCGAGCCCGCTGAGCTTGCCGCCCGCTATGCTGCCTGGACGCCGCCGGCGCCGCACGCCACCCGCGGCTATCTCAAGATGTATCTGGACCATGTGACGCAGGCCAATGAGGGCGCGGATCTCGATTTCCTCGCTGGCAATTCCGGCGCCCCGGTTCCGCGCGACAACCACTGAGGAGAGCCCTATGCCACAGCCCTATCGCGGGGTCTTCCCTGTTGTTCCCACCATCTTCGACGCCTCGGGCGCGCTCGATCTTGAGGGCCAAAAACGCGCCCTCGACTTCATGATCGAGGCAGGCTCACAGGGGTTGTGCATCCTCGCGAATTTTTCCGAGCAGTTCGTGCTGACCGATGAGGACCGCGAGCGCGTGATGGAAGCAGCGCTGAAGCACGTGGCCGGGCGCGTGCCAGTGATCGTTACCACCACGCATTTCGCCACCCATGTTTGCGCCGAGCGCAGCCGCCGCGCGCAGGATTTGGGCGCGGCGATGGTGATGATCATGCCACCCTATCACGGCGCCACCATCCGCTTGGGAGAGGGCGGTATTTTTGAGTTCTTCAGCCGTGTCTCCGACGCCATCTCGATCCCGATCATGATACAGGACGCGCCGGTTGCGGGCACCACGCTCACAGCGCCTTTCCTGGCGCGGATGGCGCGCGAGATCGCCAATGTCTCCTACTTTAAGATCGAGGTGCCGCAGGCCGCCGCCAAGCTGCGTGACCTGATAGCGCTGGGCGGCGATGCGATACTCGGACCCTGGGACGGCGAGGAGGCGATCACGCTGATGGCCGACCTCGATGCCGGCGCAACCGGTGCAATGACCGGCGGCGGCTTCCCCGACGGCATCCGCCAGATCACCGACCCCTGGTTCGCAGGTGACCGCGCGGCCGCGATGGATGCCTATTGCCGGTGGCTGCCGCTGATCAACCACGAGAACCGCCAATGCGGCCTGCTCGCCGCCAAGGCGCTGATGGAGGAGGGCGGCGTGATTCGCTGCGGCGCGCCGCGCGCCCCAATTCCACCGCTGAACCCGGCCGCCCGCGCTGGGTTGGTTGAATTGGCGCGGCGCCTGGATGCCATGGTGCTGCGCTGGGGGCGCTGAGGGGGCTGTATTCAATATGACAAGGGAGGAACAACAATGACGATATTCACCCGCCGCGCGGCGCTTGGCCTGCTGGCCTTGCCCGCTATCACCGGCACGGCCAAGGCGCAGGCCGTGCGTCTGCGCTTCGCCCATCCACATCCGGAGATCGATTCCTGGCACCGCGCTGCGGTGATGTTCGCCGATAAGGTGCGCGAACGCACCGCTGGCGCCGTGACGGTGCAAATATACCCCAATGGCGCGCTCGGCAGCGACCCGACCATCATCTCCGCCGCGCGCGGCGGCACGCTCGATATCGCGTTGACCGGCAATCCCTTCTTCACCGGTCTGGCACCAAAGCTGAACGTGCTGGACCTGCCCTTCCAGTTCCGCGACCGCCGGCATGTCACCGCGGTGCTGGACGGGCCGATCGGGCAGGGGCTGCGTAGCGAGTTGGATGGGGCGAACCTGACCGTACTGGGCTTTTGGGATATCGGCTTTCGCAACATCACCAATTCGCGCCGTGCCGTGGCAATGCCGGCGGATCTGCGCGGGCTGAAAATCCGCACCACGCCCAACCCTGCGCATATCAAGGCCTTCCAACTGCTTGGCGCAGTGCCAACGCCGATGCCCTTCACCGAGCTGTTCACCGCGCTTGAAACCCGCACCGTGGATGGGCAGGAAAACCCCACCACACTGATCCTCAACGCGCGGTTCTACGAAGTGCAGCGGCATATGAGCCTGACCCGCCACGCCTATACCGCCGGCATCTTGGTATTCTCCAAACAGCGCTTTGAGGCGCTGGGCCAGCCGCATCGCGATGCGATCATGGCCGTCGCCAGCGAAATCACCCCACAGCAGCGCCAAATGAACGAGGATGCCGAGGACAGCTCGGTGGCCGAGTTGAAGCGACGGGGCATGCAGGTGGTGGAGACGCCGGATCGCGCTGCCTTCGCCCGTATCGTGGTGGAAGAGACCCGGCGCGATTACGCTGCACGCTTTGGCGCCGAACTTCCCGAGGCGATTGCCGCTGCCGGCGGCGGCTGAACGAAGGACACCAGCGCGATGCGCCTCATTGATCTCTCCATGCCCATCGCGCCGCATTTCCGCTGGCGCACGCAGCTATCCGTCACCGGTGACATCAAGGCCGGAGACCAGTTCCGCGTCAGCCGGCTGGATGGGGCCTGCCACGGCTTCAGCCATGTGGATGCGCAGGCGCATATCCTGGCCGACGCACCCACCATTGAGAGCACAGCACTCGAGCGCGTGGTCGGCCCCTGCCGTATCCTGCGGCTGCATGATGTGGAGCCGGGTGCGGCCATTGGGCCGGAGCAACTGGCCGCTGCCGATCCTGGCGGCCCAGCCGGCGAGATGCTGTTGCTTTCGGCCGCCTGGGACCGCAAGCGGGACTGGAATACCCCCGCCTTCTGGCGCGATGCCCCCTGGCTGACGCGTGAAGCGGCGCAATGGCTTGCAGCCTGCAAGCCGTCGGCCATCGCCTTCGATTTCCCGCAGGATTATCCAATCCGGCTGCTGCTGGATGGCATCACCGTGCCCTTCGAGCAGCATGTCACGCATGATGTGTGCCTGCGCGCCGGCATCACCCTGGTCGAGTACCTCGTCAATACTGCGGCGCTGAGCGGTGCGCGAACCTTCCTATGCGCCGCGCCATTGTTGGTGCCAGGCGCTGATGGCGCACCTGCGCGCGTCTATGCCATTGAGGGCATTGTTACGTGAACCGCCTGGTGGCGCGGGTAACCTGGCTCACGGAGGCGCTGCTCGCCTTGGCGCTCGGGGCCATGATGGTGATGGTCTTCGGTAATGTGCTGCTCCGTTACGCCTTTGATTCGGGGATCACGGTGAGCGAAGAACTCGCCCGCTTCCTCTTCGTCTGGGTGACCTTCCTGGGTGCGGTCATTGTCATGGGCCAGGGCGGGCATCTGGGTTTTGATCTGGTGGTGCGCGTTCTGCCGCGGGCCGGCCAACGCCTGTGCCGCATTGTCTCGGACCTGCTTATGCTGCTGTGCTGTGCCATCTTCATGTCCGGCGCCTGGGCGCAGGTGGCGATCAATCTCACGAATAATGCGCCGGTCTCGGGTGTGCCGCTTGGCTGGGCCTATGCGGCGGCACTGGTGGCGAGCCTTGGCCTGGGGCTGATTGTGCTGGCTGATCTGGTGGCGGCGCTGGCGGGGCGGGATCCGCCGCCGCGGCATGACGAAATTGCCTTGGAGCCAGGCGCGTGACCTTGCTGATCTTCGCGGGCGCGCTGCTTGGCGCCATGGCGCTGGGCATGCCGATTGCCTTTGCGCTGCTGGTCTCCTCGCTGGCGATGATGCTGCATCTGGATGCCTTCGACGCACAGTCGATGGCGCTGCAGATGATCAATGCGGCTGACAGTTTTTCGCTTCTCGCGGTGCCCTTCTTTCTGCTGGCTGGGGAGGCGATGACGGCCGGCGGGTTGTCGCGGCGGCTCGTCAATTTCGCCCTCGCGCTGGTTGGGCATTTGCGCGGCGGGTTGGGCTATGTCGCGGTCATCGCGGCGGTGCTGCTCTCCTCGCTATCGGGCTCTGCGGTCGCCGATACGGCAGCGCTGGCTGCGGTGCTGGTGCCGATGATGCGCAGGGCTGGCTATGATGTGGGCCGCGCCGCGGCGCTCATGGCCTCGGGTGGGATCATCGGCCCGGTCATTCCGCCATCCATCGGCTTCATCGTCTTCGGCGTGGCGGCCAATGTCTCCATCACCTCGCTATTCCTGGCCGGTATCGTGCCAGGCCTGATGATGGCCGGGGCGCTGGCGATCACCTGGTGGTACCTGGCGCGTGATGAAAAGGTAGCACCTCTGCCACGCAAATCATGGGCAGAGGCGGCGGAGGCGATGCGTGATGGGTTGCTCGCACTCGGCCTGCCCCTGATCATCGTGCTTGGCCTGAAGTTTGGCATCTTCACGCCCACCGAGGCCGGCGTTGTTGCCGCAGTCTATGCGATTGTCGTTGGCATGTTCGGCTACCGCGAACTCACGCCCGCCATGCTGCCTGGTGTTCTGGTTGCGGCAGTGCGCACGACGGCGGCGGTGATGTTCCTGGTGGCCTGCGCCGCGGTCACCGCCTACATGATCACCATCGCCGATATTCCGAGCCATATCCGCCCTCTGCTCGAACCCTTCATGCATGAACGCATTCTGCTGATGGCGGCGATGATGCTCCTGGTGGTGGTGGTTGGCACCGCGCTTGATTTCATCCCGACCATCCTGATCCTGACACCGGTGCTGATGCCCATCGTGCGTGAGGCTGGTATCGACCCGGTCTATTTCGGGGTTATGTTCATCATGAACAACGCGATTGGGCTGATAACGCCGCCGGTGGGCTCGGTGCTCAATGTCGCCTCTGCCGTCGCGCGCGTGGATCTTGGCCGCGTCACGAGCGCGGTTGTGCCCTTCCTGATCTCGCAGCTGCTGGTGCTCGCGCTGCTGGTGCTGTTTCCGCAATTCGTGACGCTGCCGCTGCTGTGGCTGCGATGAGGCATGGCGGGCGGTCCATTGAGCCTTGGGCGGCACGGCTGGCGAGACCTTTTCGTCCACCTGCACGGCCTGGAACACCCTGCCTGCTGATGAGGCGCTGGTGCTGCGGCAGGGCGGCACCATCACTGGCCCCTGACCCTGAGCACTGCACCCACCGCCACGCCGCACGCCGCCACCAAGAGCTACGTTGATACGGGCGACGCCGCACGCCTACCGCTCACGGGCGGTACCCTGACTGGCGCACTGACCGTGCAGGGCAATGTCACCGCCACCGGCTCTGTCAGCGCTACCGGTAATATTTCGACATCTGGCTCATTCACCACCAGCTTCTCCGGCGCCCCCACACAAGGGCAGGTGGTCTTTGGCAATGCGGGCCGCCGCCTCTATTTCAACGGCGGCGACATGTGGGACTTCAACGGGAAGGTCCACGCCACTGGCCTTGTGCTGTCCGCCGGGCAGGCGGTCTATTATGAGGATAGCCAGGCAGTCTGGTCGATCTGGGAGAGCGGCTTCGTCCGCTTCTCGCACCAGATTAAGACCCCGACCATCTACGTGGACTGGATACTCAACACCGCCGGCGGCATGCCATGGTTAAGAACCGCGGATAATTCTGGCATCGGTTTCCAATTCGTCGAAGGCCCCTATCTCCGCTACTTCCGCAACAACGGCGAGACTAACTATCTCATACAGTCCCCCAACATGAGATATATGGATGCGCGGGACTGGGGCGGCACTTGGGCCATGCTCGTCCAGCAGAACGACGGCGGCAATCAAATATTCTTTCCAGCCGCATACAGCGATGAGCGCCTCAAGACCAATATCCAGCCCACCCAGGTGGATGCCCTGGCCGCCATCGCGGTCGTGGAGGTGGTAGAATATGACTGGACGGAAGAGGGGCTGACGCACGCACGCCGCGCGCCTGACCGGCAGCGCGTGAAGATCGGCGTGGTGGCCCAGCGCGTCCAGCAGCAAATCCCAGAGATGGTGCTGCACCAGCCCGAGCAGGCAGCGACCGACACCATGGGTGCAACCCCCGCCACCTGGAACATCAAACCCGACGAGGCGGTGCCCTACCTGATCCGAGCGATCCAGCAGCAGCAGGATTTGATCGTCGCTCTGACGGCCCGCTTGGAAACCCTCGAAGCTGCGACAAGCGCGGGGGGGCGGAATGCCTGATCC
>Ga0214921_10005224_pt1 | contig 18482 bp, 17 predicted proteins | sample LL1505_MetaG_FD_177992 | JGI IMG/M metagenome (GOLD analysis project Ga0214921, IMG submission 177992) | Freshwater microbial communities from Lake Lanier, Atlanta, Georgia, United States - LL-1505 | ecosystem: Environmental > Aquatic > Freshwater > Lake | place: USA: Georgia | collected... | reverse complement strand
GCTACAGGTATTGACGGAGCCACAGGTCAAGGATTTAGATACAGGGGTGCATGGAGTATGTCTACACAATATGTTCCATATGATGTAGTTACATATAATGGTGAATCTTATGTAAATATTCAAGCAATTAATTCCGCCAATCCAAATGTAACTATATATTGGACTAAAATTGTAGCTAAGGGTGCTACTGGAGAAACAGGTGCTACTGGAGATACTGGTGCTACTGGAGAAACAGGTGCCACAGGTTCTACAGGTAGGACTGGTTCCACAGGTGCTACTGGAGAAACAGGTGCTACAGGTATTGACGGAGCCACGGGTGCTACGGGTTCTACAGGTTCTACAGGTAGGACTGGTTCCACAGGTGCTACTGGAGAAACAGGTGCTACAGGTATTGACGGAGCCACGGGTGCTACGGGTTCTACAGGTGCGACAGGTCCAGCTGTAACTCCTGCGCCGCTTGCAACAATTTCATATACTCTTTCAGCAAATCAAGCAGTTGCTGATGCTACACCTGTACATCTAGCAGCAAATAATCTTGATACCACTAACTCCTTTGGTACTATATCTGGTACATATAATACAAGCACTTATGTTTTTACAAATGATAGTTTAAATACAAATGTATATTTCTGCGTAGCATGTATATTTTTTGGCGCAGGTCCTAGTAATGAGACACCTGCGGGGGTATATATTGCTAAAAGCACCCTAGGATTTGTAAAAAATAATACAAATTTATTTGGGTTTAGCACAATTGATTCAATAAATGCTGTATCTGCTACTGCTATCATAATACTAGCACCAGGCGATACTATCTATGCTGAATATACACAGTTGAGTGGATCCCAAGTTACAATTTTAAGCGCTGCTACACTGACACGCTTTACAATTACACAACTTGACAATGTTATGGGGCAAATTGGCCCAACGGGGCCTTCTGGTGGCCCAATAGGACCAACTGGTACTACAGGTGCAACAGGTATCGGTATACCAGGTACCCAAATATTATCTGGATCGGGTGCTCCTGATCCTGGGCTAGGCGCTGTTGGAGATTTCTATTTAGATACATCAAACGGATTATTATACGGCCCTAAAACATAATTACAATTAGTATGGCAGATCCAACAAGTTCAGGTCAGCATGTTTTGATGAAGGATCAGAGCAAAATCAAAAAAGCAGTCCGACAGACAACAATTGTTATTAACAGTCGTGATCGGAATTACTTAGCCTATCCGAATTCAAATGAGTTCCGTTATAGGCTAAGACGACCTTTAACCAATGTTCTCAGTATAGAATTAATTAATGCAGTGATCCCTGCATACATTTTCACCATAACAGCAGCCTGGGGGTCTCTTATTGTTCTAGAGGGTACTACAACTAGAACGGTCACTCTAACGCCTGGCTATTACACTGATACAGAACTTGCAGCCGAGTTACAAACACAATTAAATGCCATGTCAGGTAAACTAAATACCTATACAGTGACCTTGAGTCCAAGGAATAAACAGATAACCGTGACAAGTACTAACGTAAGCCCATATTCATTTCTTTTATATTCGGGTCAATTCCATGACGACGTGGATCTGAATACCTTCAATATAAATTCTATTAATTGCCCTGGTCGTCTTCTAGGATTTGCGACAAATGATTATACATCAAATGCAGCGGGTACTATTGTAGCACCTATACCGATGGATTTGGAGAATTTCTTGAATCGTCTGTATCTACACTTAGAAACAGACGGTAAAAATCTGTCTAGAATGGAGCGGAGTGCTGGAAGAGAAGATTGCTTTCATATCTTTAATATTAGTCCAGGTCAGGAACAGTATCTAAATCTGGATAGAGATACAATACATTCTATCTATACATCAAGTCCTGCTCCTCTGGCGAGAGTCTCCAATATAAATATTAGTTTACGTGATGAATTTAATCGCCCAGCCTTCTTAAATTATCGTGAGGTCCAACTAATCTTGGAAATCACACATTTAGAATAAACGGTCTAAACTGAACCCGTGTAATCTGAGATAGTGATGGACGTTCCTTCCTATCTAAGATCAATTGATCAAGTCTTGAGCCCTACTTCTGCTACACCGGTTGTACAGGCGCAGCCACAGCCACCAGTTGCTGCTGTTACACAGCAACCAACGTTCTCCTTTGACACGGCACCATCCATGTCATTCTCTGTAACGCCCACTAATGATGCACCAGTTAGCTCAACCACAAAGAAACTCCGTTTTATGATGGTCAGTACTCACATTCAGCAGTTCACTGGATATTCAAAGATTTCAGATGGCATTCTTCAGCAACTTTCACGCCTCTCCTGGGTTGAACTCGTCCACTTCGGCTTCCAGCGTCACCCTCAGACTCCTCCCCAATTCCGCCCCTATCCCGCAGGTGTAGAGGTCATTGACGCTGCAGCACTTGAGAATCCTCCTCAACAGGGCTTCGGTTACCAAGCCCTTGTTGAGACCATTCGCAAGAAGAATCCACATGTAGTCATGATCTACAATGACATGGCCGTCGTCACACGTTTCTTGGAGGAGATTCGCAAGTCGGGAATCCAGCGGACCTTCAAGGTCTGGATCTACTGTGATCAGGTCTACGACTGTCAGCACCAGGGAATGATTGATCTTCTCAATCGCGATGCAGATCGTATCTTCGCGTTTACATCTTACTGGAAGAAGCAGTTGAAGGACCAGGGAATTACGCGCCCTCTGAGTGTTCTAGGTCACGGATTCGATCCTAAGACCTTCTTTACAGTGCCGCGTGATATGGCACGCAAGAGTCTCAAGTTGCCCGAGGATGCCTTTGTCATTATGAGTCTCAATCGGAATCAGCCCCGTAAGCGCCAGGATATCATGATCATAGCGTTTGTGGAGTTGGTGGTCAAATACCCAACGAAGCCTATTGTTCTTCTCTGTATCTGCGACAAGGGTGAGAAGGGTGGCTGGTGGCTATTTGAACTCTTTGTGCGTGAACTTAAGAAGCGCTCAGTTCCCATTGAGCAGTTCGGTAATCGTCTGATGATCTCCTCCCAGGATATGGTCTTCAAGGACGAGGACATCAATATCCTCTACAACATCGCGGATGTGGGTATTTCCACGGCGGAGGGTGAGGGCTGGGGTCTCTGCACATTTGAGCAGATGGGTGTAGGAATTCCTCAGGTTGTACCCGATGTGGGTGGCTACAAGGAGTATTGCTCGGATGACAATTCCGTGGTAGTCAAGCCTAAGTACCGCTATTATCTGCCGAGTGTATACAGCCCAGTGGGTGGTGAGGCGCATGTATGTGACCCTCACGATGTATGTATGGCACTTGAGGAGTATGTAAATGATAGTGAAAAGAGAAAGAAGCATGGTGCAAAGGCGAAGGAGACCGTCCTAGGCTACACCTGGGAGAAGGCCACAAAGGAACTTGTTCAGCGCTTAGAGGAGGAGCGCAATGAATTATAAGAAAATGATTCCTAAAATCATTCATCAAACTTATAAAGAGGTGGTTAACCTACCCCCTGTTTATAAGCAGTGTCAGATTAAGATTCAGGCACTTCATCCTGAATGGGAATATAAGTTCTGGACCGATGCTGATATGTATATAGAAGTACGTGAATCTTTTCCTGACCTGTATCCGGTTTTTATGAGACTCCCTCGTAAGATTTTACAAATTGATGTATTTAGATATTGTCTAATGTGGAAATATGGGGGGCTATATGCTGATCTAGATTATAAGTTTGTTAAGGCCTTTGATCTTCTCGATAACCGCGTGATTCTACCGATTTCTAGACAGAATTCTTCGGGAAGGTGCAGATTTGGAAACTGTATCTTTGCAAGTGAACCAGGACACCCCTTTTGGCGATATGTCCTAGATGATATCATTAAGAATACTGATCGTCTCACTCTGAGCACAGATTCAGATGTGATGGACTCACCCAATGGAACAGGTCCTGGCTTTGTTACACGAATGTATTATGAGATACCTGATGAAGTTCGTGCAGGTATAATGAGTCCTTCACGTCTAGTCTTTCATCCTCCTTCAGGATCTTCTTCAGAGGATCTTGAACGATATGGAAGTTATGGGGTTCATTTGTGTACGAGCCTTTGGGTGAATGGAGCACTTTAATGACGATTGGCTCTATTCTTACGGCTCTTCATGTGCTTATTACGTATCTTCTGGCGTAGATGTCTACTCCCCTTTCCACCCGCCTGGCCGCCTAGAACATTTGGTACTGACTGGGGTGAATTTGCACGCTTAGGCGTAACTGGTTCGGGTGATGCAGCAGATGCAGGAACTCCTGATGGTGCACTCTGACCTTGACCCATTCTATCTAATCTAGCAGGTCTTTTTCCACCAGCGCCTCGCCTTCGCTGATTGCGCCTTGGCCTTCCGAACTAAATCTGAATCAGGTCCGTAGTGGGTTTTTCCGCAGACTAGGAAACTCGCCACGCGAGCATGACCCCATTGCTGCTCCGTTGCACCAGGACGATGACCAGTTCTCCATGCAGCCATTCCACGATTATAGCATTCTTCCAATATATGTTTGGGTACACCTGTTATCTTCGCCTTCGCATCTAGAGATGTCGCATCGGGGTACATGCTGCGCCATTTATCTGTGTAAGAGGATTTCCGTGTCTTAACACCCTTATCTGTCTGAAATCCAACATAGGCCTTAGGATTCTTCCATCCGAGTTTTCCAAATTTCTTGATTTCCTTTCTTCTGCGTGTCTTCATCACTGGTGACAAACCCTTATAATACTTGTGTGGCCAGAACTTACGTGTCTGTGACATCTTCTAATGCTACGTTAGAAATGGCCTGTCCATGTAAGTCTAATATGTTAGGTGGATATCGTGCAACTCGTAAGAATAAGAATATTCTAGCACGTTACAGGGCCGGTAAATCTATCGGATTTACTGCAACGGCTTCCTTAAAGGCAAAGGGTCTTATTCCGCGTACGTCAAGAAAGTTGCGCGGGAAAAGAGTGCTAGGTCCAAAATATAAGTAAGTAGAAAAACATGGATGTGTCCACCACTATAAAAACAAGAAGGCATTTGCGGACAAGGGGTACAACCCGTCGTCGTTCAAGTGCACTTGGCGGAGCAGTGAAATTAAATACAGATGCTGCAACAGCAATTCTGTCACCAATTTACGCTGATCTCCCCTCAACAAAGGCTGTAGGAGATCATAATTTGACATACGGCGAGATTGAGTGGCAGACCTTAAAGCGAATTGTAGACTGTACGGTACAAAGTGCTCCCGGCATAACTGGGAAGTTCTATGATCTAGGGTGCGGCCGCGGGCGCGCGGTTCTATATATGGCTCTTGCCGGACCCTTTGAGCAGTCTGTAGGTATTGAAGTTCTTCCTGAGCGCCTCTCACTTGCTCAACAGGCCCTAGTTAAATTAAAGGGATCTATTCCTAATGCGGCCACCAAGATCCGTCTCTATGAGGCATCCTTCATGAATCCATCCTTCAAATATAAGGATGCAAAGGCTGTCTTTGTTAGTAATCTATGTTTAGACCCCGAGACTCAGGAAGCCTTGTTCAATAAGTTGAATACCGAAATGCCGAAAGGATCTTTACTATTTTGTTCCGTTGTACCGAAGATTTCAATTCCGGCCTTTGAAAAGCTCTCAACTGAGAAGGTTCCTATGACCTGGACGCCAACTTCTGAAATGCATATTCTTCGTCATCTGTAATGGAGAAGCCCAAGGTGACCAATGTGAAAGCAAAAGAAGAAAAACCTGTGGTGAGAACACGATTCGGCTATGATGCGAGGGATTGTGTCAGATCCTTACAGGAAGTTCTTGCACAGGCTGGCCCATCAGCCACTGGAAAGGCATTGCATTATAGTGCAGATCTAATCTGTAGTGGAGGCTTTGAGATCTGGATTCGGCTGATATGGTCCTTTGTCTTTCAGCATGTACACTTAACAAGTCTCCGGATCTTTGTATATTTGCAGGATCGGACTAAGAATCTGGAAGATCGTGTAAAGTGTTTGGATATGGAGGAGTTATACAGAGATCCGGAATTCCAGCAGCGCGCGGCTGAAACAATCTTGGTTGTTCAGACACTTCCTAGAACTAGCAAGATCGCATGGCCGAAGGTGCCCGAGGAGACACATGATCCAATCTGGGTTCAGTCCGTATCTATTCCGAAGGAGTCGGAGGCTGTGAGAAAGGTCTGGGATCCCGCACAGGATCAGCCAATTCTGAGAATGGTAGGAAATCAGATATTGTCGGCATGCGAGGAAGTCAATATTGAGAAGGCACTTTTCTGGCTGAAATGGATCTTGGATGAAGATAAACTTGTGCGTGGAAAAAATACAGGATATGGTCTGACAACCGCCCGGAGATCTGGAAACGCGGCTGGCAAGATTGACAAGGCTGAGATCGGTTATTATGTTGCTGCAGTCTTAGCGGAGGCCTATAAGGACTTGGCTCGCCGCGGCCTCGTGAGAATGCATGAAGAATTTCAGAGTCTCATTGATATGTGGCGTGGAAAGCAGACTCGTCTCTCATCCAAACAGAAACAGGAATGTATTGCTCTTATGATTCTTGTTATTTCTGAGGTGCCGAGATGGAAGGTTCCTGCTGCGCAGCCGCTAGTGAAAGACCCACTCGTGATGAGCCGCGCGGTTCAGCAATCAGTACGCTTCTTTCAGGAGATTCTGGTTAAGTCGCCGGTTCCAGGAATTGTACCGAAGGATCTGACGGGTGCTTCTAAGAAGAAGGTCTCACTGCAGGGGAAGCCTACCAATACGGAGGAACAGATGCGCTTAATGGATCACATGGTCATGGCATTTATTCAGCGTTAAGGTTAGATGGCAGCAGCCGTAGCAGATAAGGGGCTTATCTTAGTGTTTGATTTAGATCAGACAATTGTAGATTCTCATAATATTCATCGTTTACTTGCTATAGAGGAGGCTAAACCTGATGGAATGAGTAAGGCGTGGGAGGTACTTCATAGTAAAATAAATATGAATCTTGTGGATAGAGTCTTGGCGCCTGCCGTGCTCATGCGCGAGGCTGGGCATATTGATGCAATTCTTATGTTAACAAATAATGCAGATCGTGGATATGTTGCAAATATTTGTTATGTACTTAGTCATATATTAAGTTCAGAAGGCAAGTTTGACTTTGTAAGAGAAACAAATAGGGGGAATCGTAATTTTCCACAGGTGCAAAATCTTTTCGACTATGTTATGGTTCGTCAACATCCATCTAGAGAGGTATCTTCAAATCCACCGAAGAGTCTAGAAGATATAAAATTTATGTTAGAACCCTTAGATGTTAGATATACTGATGATGCAGATCTTGCTAGACGTACCTTTTTCTTTGATGATAATGTTAGTCACGTACTTTCTGTAGAACTTGCAGATCAAGGATATGCAGATCATTTTGTTGTAATGAGAGGACCTGATTCGGAAGGTGGTGTGAATTTGGGATTTAAAGCAGGAAAGCCGGATCTTACTGATTATATCTCAATTGAGGTTGCATTTTCAAATATTCGTAAGGGTCGCGTAGCAGTCCCTCCTGTAGATGCGGCGGCTCTCGCGGCGAGTAAGGCTAGAATAAGAGCATCAGCACTGGCTGCAAGAACAGCCGCGGCTGCACGGAATCCTACGCCCTCTGCTGCACTTCAAAGATATATGATTCACACAATAGGATCAGAAACAGGCGTAAATGATGCAAATGCAAGAACCTATTTAGAAAGAGCTGGTTGGAATACAGCAATAGCGAGTGAGTTAATTATTCAAAATATGAGAAGGGGCGGTAGACGTAAGAAGACTGTCATGAATCGTCTGCGTCGTATTTATGGTAGAAAGATGACTCGTAGACACAAATAATGAATAGTTGTAAAAATTGAAGGGTTGTGCGTACTACCTTAATAGTACACACAAGGTATCATCAGATGGATACACTTATTGCTTCTTTGATGAAGGCGAACGAGGCGTATCGGAATGGTGGTGCGCTTCTCATGACAGATGAGGAGTATGATGCGGGTCTTGAGGTCCTGTCAAAGGCGCAGCCGAATCATCCTCTTCTGAAGAAGGTGCGCGCGGCACCTCCTGGTGAGACTAAAAGGACGGTGAAAATGCCCTACTATCTGGGTTCGCTAGATAAGGCGAAGACAGCAGATGAACTCGCAAAGTGGGAGAAGAAGACTGAGGCAGGTACAAGTTTCCTGATCAGTGAGAAACTCGATGGAATCTCGGGCCTCTGGAACCCTGTTCAGCAGAAGCTCTACTTGTCTGGAGATGACAACACCGGTTTGGATGTCAGTGCGTGGCTCGCACACATTTCAGTAGGTCCGAAGTTTCTTGATACCGACATTTCTGAGAGTGTGTGGATTCGTGGTGAACTTATTATGGAGAAGTCAACAATTCCTGAGGGGCGTCTTGGACGGTCCATTGTGAATGGTGTCTTTCACCAAGGCGCACCTGATCCGAAGGCTGCAGGTCTTGTGCGATTTGTTTCGTACGAGATCATTGGCATGGACCCCAGTATAACTGCGAAACAGCAATTTGCGTGGCTGGAGATGTGGGGACTGTGGACTCCTTGGCAGGTCTATACGAAGACCCTTCCTGACGCGGGGACCTTGACTAAGTTGCTGGCAGTGCGCCGTGAAGAGTCTGGTTATGATATGGACGGGCTTGTGATCAAGATGAATAAGCCTATTCTTCCTCGTATCACAAAGGGGAACCCGAAGGATTCTGTAGCATGGAAGCCTCCGAATGGGGATGCTAAGATTACACGAGTTATTCAGGTAGAGTGGAATGCATCGTCTACTGGAAAACTCATTCCTCGTGTTGAGATTGAGGCTATTCACCTGGGTGGAAGTACGATTAAGCATGTGACTGGTGTAAATGCTCGGAGAGTGGTAGACTGGGGTATTGGCCCTGGTGCATCAGTGATTGTACGGAAGGGCGGTGACGTAATTCCTGTAATTGATCGTGTTGAGATACCGGCTGCCATTGTCTTTCCTGCAGAGGGTACGTGGGAGTGGGACTCTACGCAGACAAATATTGTGCAGAAGACGGCTGATGGGACAACAATTGCTGCTCAGTTCATGAAGATGGCGACTCGTCTAGGCTGGGAGACCATTGGTCCGGCTCAGATGAAGGCCTTGGTGGATGCTGGATACACGACGGTACCTCTCCTACGTAAGGTGTCAGAAGCCGATCTGAAGAAACTTCTTGGACCGATAAAGGGTGCGCACTTCTTTAAGACAATTCAGACTGAGGGATGGTCCAAGGCCGCAGAGATCGATCTCTTTGTTGCAAGCCCCCTCTGCCCTGGTGGAATTGGCAAGTCACGGCTTGAGGCTCTATTGGTATCGCAGCCAGATGTGACGAAGTGGGCTGATACAGGAATGATTGCACCGAAGGGTTGGTCGGTTGATTCGCTGAGGGAGTTTCAGATGGTATGGAGGGCCTATGAGACCTTCCGTAAGAGTGAGTGGAACTTTCTACCGTACCCTCGGGTTGTAATGACAGAGTCAGCAACGCAGTCAGTAACACAGTCATCAACGCAGTCAGTTACAACCCCTGTAGTATCAAAGGGCTCCATTGTCTTCACTGGGTTTCGCGATGCAGATCTGGAAGCGAAACTTGCAGCAAGGGGCTACAAGGTTGTAGATGCGGTAAAGTCTGATACGAAGGCGGTTCTGATTGCAGATAAGGAGGATCCTGAGACATATACGTCAACAAAGATTGAAAAGGCAAAGAAGATCCCGGGCTGTATTATCCTTCGTCGTGCTGATTGGGCTCGGCTCTAATTCGTTCTACACATTAGAAGTCCTAGTGACATGTCAGGAACTGCAGTTTACGATATAGTAACAAAACTCGCGATTCCAAATACTGTAAGTAAGACATGGCAGATAGGAAGTTTTCTTGGTCTAATTATCTTATCAGTCAGCTATTTTGTTTTAGCATGGTGGTATTCTCAGGAATATTGTCAATATACTTCAAATCCAAAGAGTATCCAAAAATTATTAACAATAAAACGTTCTAATTTATCTAATGCAATTGACACACTTAATCCGAGTACAAATTCAGTATGTGCGAAACTCTTAGCCAAGACTGGCGTCTATTCACGTATTACATCCGATCAAACGGCGCTCGTAAACTGGCGTCCTATGACAGTTCGCTTACCTGGATATCTCGGTGGCATTAATACGGCACTTGATGGAGTATTTGATATGACTGCTGGTGTAAACTGGGCTATCAACCAGGGTGCACGTGCCTTTGTCTTTGATATTGATTATCTTGATGCGAAACCCTGCGATCCGGTTGTCGTTTACAGAGATGATAAAGGCTATATGCGTTCTCTCATGACAGGAAATATACGTCAGGGAATGCAGGCTCTAACAGATAAGGCCTTCGTAACAAACTATGATCCGGTCATGGTAATTGTCTACATACGCCGTATTCCTCCGAGCAGCAGCCAGCAGAGCAGTTTTTTCAAGGGAATTGCGGCCTCTCTTTTTCCTCTTTCGGCATATCACTTGGGAGTGAATGCTCAGGGGAACTTCCACAATTGCAGACAAGAGTCTAGAATTTTCACCAGTCAAATTACTGATTTCCAGAAGAACTTCATAGTACTATGTAATTACAATACAAATACTCTGCCTGCTACATCAAATCCAAAGGATAATCTTGATTTCTGGGTCCATGCGCGAATCTATCTTGATCCTTCGGGAATTAGCGGATCACTAGGTTCTGTAACTCCTACAGTTCCACAGGGCCAGATTGCGTATGCTAAGGTAGGAGCTCTATCACAACTCTTGAATATTGGAACAGCAGATCAGAAGAATTATGTAGCTCTTACAGCAAATACCTTTACAATTGCTCTTGGAAATCCAAATACAAGTCTCAGTAATGCTCAAATTAATATGTTATTGAATACACTCGGTGTTCAGTGTGTACCTCTTGATGTTGTTGCATTATCTGCTGCTAAGGCACACGAGGCAACAATTAAGATAGTATCTTCAGAAGCGTTGGCTGCTACACAAGCAGGAAAGCCCACTCCTCCTAGTATGACTGATCTATCAAATTCAATAAATGATTCAGATCCTCTTTCTTTCTGGGCATATGGAGGCTGGGGTCATAAGTATATCAGTACTTAGTACCGCCAAGTAGTGAAATTAAGAACTCTTAATGTCAACACTCGCTTCGCGAGTGTGACTTATTAGGAGTCTTACTTCGCTACTTAGTGGCACCACTTAGGAGTACTTAAAATAAGTACTCCACGGTAGATGTCCTGGCGACTTATTTTAGTTATATTTATTGTTCTCCTCCTATTACTCTCTGTGAAACGTGTAAGTTATGTAAATCTTATTGAGCACTTCCAAGATGCAGCATCGGTCCCCCTAGCAACGCCTATCCCGGGTTTCATTATACCGCGGTCGGTTGTACCAAAGAAGCCTCCACCTACAGCGAACAGCAATGGTGGCCTTGTTTCTATCGGCTAATTAGATGAGCGTGGAGGAGGTAAAAAAGAAATTAAATGAGGTTGTAGATCAAGCCCAAGTACGTCTTGATCTGGAGACTGCAAATAATCCCGCTCTGCGAAAGGCAATTCATATTGTTGAAAATTTTTTGAAGAAAACAGGTCGCGTATGTTACGGTGGTCAGGCTATCAACGCGCAACTGCCTCAGAAGGATCAGTTCTATAATCCTGAGATAAGTCTTCCAGATTATGATTTCTTCTCACCCGAGGCCGCCGATGATACGGACGCTCTCATTGCGGAGTTTAAGGCCTCGGGCTATACAGAGATCTCAAAGCGCATAGGAATCCACGAGGGTACCACCAAGATCTATGTAAATTTTACGGCTATTGCAGATATTACAAGTGTAATTCCAGATTTCTACAATAATATTCACAAGAAGTCGACTATAATACATGGAATACGCTATGCTGACCCTGTCTTCTTAAGAATGATGATGTATTTGGAGTTGAGTAGACCTCGTGGACAAGTTGATCGCTGGAAGAAGGTCTATGAGCGTCTCACTCTACTTGACCAGGCTCACCCCTTATCAGGATGCAAACATGTGGACCATCCCATTGTTGAGAGTAAGGCGGCTCAAGTAGCACGTCCAGATCTGGTTCGCTATATGATTGCAAAGAAGAGAGCCTTTCTTGGTGCTGATATTCAGATCTTATATAAACCGAGTGCTGCGAGATCTGCACCGGCTAGAACACGATTCCTCTTACAGGGGTCGGCACCAGTCGTCTTTCTGAGTCCAGATGCTGATATGGATGGATCTATTCTATCTGAGATGACGTATACTAAGAAAGTACAAATTATAGGATATCAGAATATTTTGCCTGCTATGATTGCTCTCTATAGCGGTAAAGATCTTGTATGTCTAATTGTACAGGAGGAGGCGTGTCATGCAATTATTAGTCTGCCACTGACAAAGCAGCGTCATCTTCGCTTGGCCTCTCTTGAAACCGTGTTGACCTTCATGATTGGTCTTTATTACAGAGATGAGCCCCTCTTAATGGCTAATAATTCAGTGTTATGTTGGCTCAAACAATATATAGATCTGTCGGATCGTTATAAGATCAAACCGACAAAACTAATTCCAGCCTTCCCTCTTGAATGTACGGGATATCAGACATCCTTTGCGAGTTTATTGAGGGCAAAGGGAGCACGAATTGAGGCTGCACGGCAGCAGCTCAGTAGAGGAAAGATGACAGTTCAGACAAGGAGGCGTAGATTTATCGATAGGGGGTCTAGACAGACTCGGCGTTATATCTAGCGAACTTGTTTCATAGAAAACAGGAGTGCAGCAATTCTGTCACCGCCTCCGAAGATCTCATAGGACTTTCTAGGACCACTCTTTTGCCACGCATATAAGCTACCATCTTTCAACTTCTGTTGATCAGATTGTAGCTTTAACATGGCCTCTTTTAGTGAATTCGCCTTTGAAAGTGCTGCCGTCATGCTTCGCGAACTTAGAATGGCATTCACACGTTTGATCTCATCTGGGAGTGAAGGCATTTTGCAGGTCTCCGGATCATCAGCAGGATCTGCCTTAGCGGGTGCCTTTTCTTTACCTGCTAGAGCGGCTCTTCTTGCACGTTCAAGCAGTGTCTGTTTTGCAGAAGGACTACACTTAGCACCAGCGAATCCTTCTACGCTCCATGCCTTTCCATTCGCATCGGCCGCGGGTGAATTGGGTGAATCAGGGACTGCAGAAGGTGGATTTGCAGCCATTTTGAGAGCATCTGTGAGATGTTTAACAATGACTCCGTACCATTCTATCTCCATTGCAATTCTTTCAGGAAGGTCATCAGGAATTTTCTCTAACTTAATCGCACCGCCCATCTCATCAGGCCAGTCTGGAAGATTCATGTAGTTATCGCAGGATGTGAAGGTCCTAGGAGGTGTCTTTTTAAGTGAATTGGGATTTTGACTTGCAGCAAGAGAGACTCCCGCACACAGTGGCCGGGAAGATGCACCCTCGTCACTACATGCATAAATCTCACTATAGGTGCGATCTACGTGGGCTTCCGCATCAAGTTCGGCCTCACCAGAAATTGTACCTGGCATTGTCTTATCAGTGACTTGTGCAGAATCAGGTAACTTTGGTGTCATATAGAGTTCCTTCATCTGTGCACGCACAAACGTAGTAAGATCACAATAAGAACGCATCGTGGTCTTCAGACGTACGCGCAATGCATCGTAGTCACCTTGAAGTGAATCTACATAGAAGCCTTCCCGTGTATTTATATTCAGACCTGTATTGACAATACAGAGTAATATCAGACATACAAAGACAAGTGAAACTATCATTATAAGACCCATCTTCTTACTTAGTAGTAAGAAGATGTCCTTGGGTGGAAATCTATCATCCGGGTACACGAGTCAATTAATTAATACCACTATCTCAAATCAATGTTCTGTTCCACAACCAAGTCATTCAGATAATTGCTGTATAAAAACAGTCCCGGGCCCACAACCTGTTGCTGTCCTCCCTTCTATTCTTTTAACAAAGAGATCGGTTTGCCCTAAACCATCGCCTGCACAGTTTGCGTTATTTCCGAAGGTGGCGGTGCCTTCTTCGGTGCGTACTCAGAAAATTCAGGGATCTCTGGAAGGATGTCGGCTTGTCACTCCAAATCAGAGATTTTCTAGATATGATCGCTATACTCCACCGGCCCCATGCCCACCCTTTTCTGCTTCTGTAAATATAAATATGGTGGGTATATCTAAACCAAGTACAAGGGCTTGTAATCTATAAATTCTATATGTCAGTAGTAGAATGACATTGACGAACAGGGATGCGTCTCAGATCACATTGAAGAATCAGCAAAAGGCGCTCTATGCGTGGAAGTCGTATGTAGATACGGCGGTTTCATTAGGTATTTCTGTTCTTCAGGAGCAGCCTAGAACTCAGACACTTGGTGTTGTTGTGGATAGACAGCAGGGTGGATGCAAGTGCTCAAATGATGCGCTCGCGAATCCTTACCAGTTTAACGGTCTAAGTAGTCAGGCGAATGTGACGAACTTCTAAAGCGTAAAGGCCTAAACTCACACCATCTTTATAACATAATGTCGCACCTCATGTCTCCGAGCCAGTGTCTGTTTTGTGACGAGGGTGCTAATATTCAGAGAATTAAGTTTCCGTGTGAATGTCTGATATATTCTCACCCGGATTGTTACTCTGAGTACTCTGCAAGTATGCGTGAGCGGGCAGATGGATCTTGGAAGTTAACTTGTCCTGAATGTAAGAGATGGTTCACTCTACCTGACCATATTCGCTTACAGATTAATATACCGAATGAAGATGATGATCTAAGACCACTTACACGGAAGGAGGCTAGAATAGAGAGTTGTAAGATTTGTGCAGTGCTTTCACTACAGGGTGTTTTAGTGGTGGGTTTAGCCATAGCCTGTATATGGGGATATGTACATTATATTATCTCGGTCTAAAGAGTTCCTAGTACATATACATGGTGAAAGCCCGGTGATACCTTGGCAGAGTGGTTAATGCGACGGATTACTAACCCGTTTCCTTTTGGAGCGAAGGTTCAAATCCTTCAGGTGTCGTTCTTTTTCACGAGATGCTTGTAGCATGTCATGAAAAAAATTGAACCCACCATCTCAACTGTAGATAGCACAACATGGGTCAGTATTATCTGACAGTTATTCTTGCTGAAAAGTCAGACAAGGAATACATTCGCACGTATCTAGATGCAAGTATGTATGATAACGGCGTGAAACTAGTAGAGCATTCGTACGTAAATAACAACTTTATGAAGATTATTGAGAACCTAATTGGTCCAAATGGAATGTTCTACAGAAGCCGCCTAGTGTGGGCTGGAGATTACGCAGATGCTGAGCCTAATTCTGAGGAAAATCTAAACAAGATGTGTGAAGCAAAGGATCCGTTTGTATACAGGGGAGACCTTACATCCTATACCTACATTGTAAACCACACAAAGAAGGTATATATTAAGAAAAGTGGTGACATACATCCGCTACCCCTTCTAACCGCGGAAGGGAATGGGCGTGGGGGCGGTGATTACCACGATGGGCCAAATATGGAGATGGTAGGAACTTGGGCGCGTGATGTTATCTCAATGGAAAACGAGGCTCCTGATTATACACTGATTGAGTGTGTCTTTCTATAAAGATTCAACTAAGTCCTCATTCAGATAATAGCCAGAATTAAAATTTGAATGCTTGAACTCATTCAATCACATATATCCAATATGGACATACAAGCTGATCATAAACTCTACGAGAAACTCTTTGATACTCTTCTCGTACTACGTGATGCACGCGAACGGTTCCATTGCTACAGCGCCGCAGATATCAATAAACTCATTGCAGCCAAGATGAAGGCAAAGACTCTGCGTGAACCTGCAGCCTTGGCTGAGTTGTATAGGCTAGAGACGATGATTCGGGAATTAAGAGAGTCTATGGAGGCAGCGAAGAGTGAACTTAATTTATGAGGTATTAAGAATATCTCATAAAAAAATGTGCCCCCGCTGGGTATCGAACCCAGTACCTTCAGCTTATTGTTCAGTACAAAGCAGATGCTCTACCATTTGAGCTACAAGGGCTAGTGCTGTTTACAGCTTTTTTGTGAGGAAGGGGATTTGAACCCCTGCGGCTTGCGCCAGCAGATCTTGAGCCTGCCTCCTTCTATGTTAGAACCTACGGTTCCAGAACCACTCGGACATCCTCACGATGAGTGAGGATGTACCATGTTTAGCAAGCTAAACTCGGACATCCTCACAATGTAGTCTTACCGAGAATCGAACTCGGGCTCCGGGATAACTTACGTTGACAGGTTATTCTATCAAAGTCCCATGTACTGACCACTATACTATAAGACTAAATGGGTCTGTTTATAAGAGTGACTCCGAACTCTATAATTCCGATACCGGGAGTTGAACCCGGACCAAAGGATGGAAAGTCCCCTATCCTAACCGCTAGACCATATCGGATGTATGCATGGTTTTTGAAGAGTGCCTGCAAACTCTTGTAGTCTTGCGACTTGTGCGCCAATCGGGAATCGAACCCGAGTTAACAGATTGGAAATCTGGCATTCTACCACTGAATTATTGGCGCTAAAGGGTTTTACTTGACCACCAGGTACTTTTTGATCAGAAGTACCAAACTGAGTTACGTGCTATGGGGGTCGAACCCATGCGGCTTATCGCCAACGGATCTTAAGCCCGTCTCCTTAACCACTCGGACAAACACGTATAACCACCTCCTATACAATTATGTTAATTCGTCTTTATGTCCTGATGGTTTACGCCTTTGCGACAACCTTCTTCTTGATCACAGTCTTGACGGGCGTGGGCGCAGGGGCCTCAACAACCGGCGCAGGCGCAGCCGCGGGCGCCGCTGCGAGAACCGCGTCATCGTCAACCTCCTCATCATCATCAAAGGCGTCAGCGAAGTTGTTCTTAGCAGGCGCGGGCGCCGCAGCAGCTGAACGAGCCGGCGCACGCGGAGCAGGAGCCTCGTCCTCGTCAATGAAGCCGTAGCCGCGGCCAACGCCATCGGGCTTTGAGACGACCTTCAGCTGCTTGACCTTCCATGAGAGACCGCAGCCGACCGACGAGATCCAGACGCCCGTGCACTCAATCAGGGCCGTGACCGTCATGCGCTTGACGATCAGATCCTCAATTGCGACGTCCTTGATCTCCTTCTTGTCCTGATCATAGAAGACCGTCTCAAACTTGTCATTCTTCTTGCGCAGCGCGACCTTGACGGTGGGAGGATAGGGCTTGCGGTTGCCATTCTCGTCCTCACTGAACTTCACCGTGGGCTTGAATAGCTTCATCTGCTTGAGAATCTGCTGCGTCATGCCAGGCTTACGAAGCCAGTTCTTCTCAACACACTCCGTGGTGACACGGTCATCAAGCGACTGGAGCGCCTCAAAGACCGCCTTCGTCTTGGGGTTTGACTCGTACTCACGAAGTGACAGATTGACACTGTACTTCGTAGGACCATACTTGTCCTCCGCATTGAGACCGTAAGGCACGTCAAGATTGTTGACCTGCATTACGAGAGGACGGCCATCATAGTTGAGATTGACGGCCTTCGCGCCGCTCTGTAGGGTCTTAAGCTCACCGAAGCTGATCGCTGACGCATCGAACTGGGCGGGTAGAACACTCATTCCTGGGTATACTTGCCTTGAGGCGGTGGGGCGAATCAATTTTTGGTGCGCGTTTTATTTTTTTTCGTCGCATTATTATTCTTTCTTGTTGAATTATTATTTAGAATACGTTTGATATTATTTAGATTAGATGTGTCACCCGCCATTGAAATACTGTTCTTAATATCAGCCTTTGTTATTCCGAGATAGAGTAGGAGTTGAATACTTGTTTTTATGTCTATATTTTCAAGAACCTGAATACTCTCTTTTATTATTTCTAGATCATCTTCACGAATATCAAGTTTATACTTAGTAATTTTTGATACTAGATACATAGTGATTTTATTTGCTAATTCAAGTTTATCATTGGGTACTTGATCTTTGAAGATATTACTTAAGAATAAATTCATTTCTGCTGTATTCATTGATCCGCCACGCCGAAGACCTAGAGCACGACGTCCACCTAACAATTGAATTACAAAAATTATTATACCTATAATTGCTTGTGGACCTATTACAGCACCAGCTACACCACCAGCTACAGCACCTCTTAGATTCGCTCTATATAATCCAAGAGCGCCCAAGGCAACTGCACCGATAATTCTTCTAATATTCTCAATTCTTTGAAAACGATCATCTAATCTTACAAATTCTTGACGATAATCTCTGTATCCATAGTGCCATGCAGCGTCTCTATTATAATCCGGACGGTCACCTGCGCGCGCTGCATTAAACCCTTCTCCGCCTAAATATCCAGCTTGATTTCTGTATAGATCAAGACCACGACGAATATTTTCGCGTTCAGCAGCACGAGCAGCGGCGAGGCGAGCAGGAAGTCCAGCAGGTCCAGCAGGAGCAGCC
>Ga0214921_10005223_pt1 | contig 18487 bp, 17 predicted proteins | sample LL1505_MetaG_FD_177992 | JGI IMG/M metagenome (GOLD analysis project Ga0214921, IMG submission 177992) | Freshwater microbial communities from Lake Lanier, Atlanta, Georgia, United States - LL-1505 | ecosystem: Environmental > Aquatic > Freshwater > Lake | place: USA: Georgia | collected... | reverse complement strand
CCCACGGTTTAAACCGTGGGCTATAAATGAGCTATGAATATTTATAAATTTGAACAAATTGATATGTTTGTAATTTGTTCATAATTAATAATTTAAGAAAAGGATAAATCCATTTTTGCAAATGTCTGATACATAGCCCACGGTTTAAACCGTGGGCTATAAATGGTTGTAAATAATGATAGAAATTAATCGTTTTAATGATTTAAAATATGTACATAATTAATTTAAGAAATGGATAAATCCATTTTTCATAGCCCACGGTTTAAACCGTGGGCTATAAATGAGCGATGAATATTTATAAATTTGAACAAATTAAAATGTTTAAAATATGTTCATAATTAATTTAAGAAATGGATAAATCCATTTTGAAAATGTCTAAATCATAGCCCCACGGTTTAAACCGTGGGCTATAATTGGATGTAAAATAATGATAGAAATTAATCGTTTTAATAATTTAAAATATGTACATAATTAATAATTTAAGAAATGGATAAATCCATTTTTCATAGCCCACGGTTTAAACCGTGGGCTATAAATGAGCTATGAATATTTATAAATTTGAACAAATTGATATGTTTGTAATTTGTTCATAATTAATAATTTAAGAAAAGGATAAATCCATTTTTGCAAATGTCTTAAACATAGCCCACGGTTTAAACCGTGGGCTATAAATGGATGAAGAATAATGATAGAAATTAATCGTTTGTTAATAATAAAACCTATAAAATCCTATGCCACATTCATTTAATAAAATATGGATTCACGCAATTTGGGCTACAAAAGAGAGAATTCCATTGATAGATTTTAGTATTGAAAACAAGCTTTATCAATATATTTCGGAGCAATTACGTGAACTTGGTTGCCCTGTAAGAATTATCAATGGGATGCCAGACCATATTCATTGTTTATTTTTATTAAATCCTCAAAAATCTATATCTGAGGTAATTAAGCAAATAAAAGGAAGTAGTTCATATTACATGAATCAAAATGATATAATTCCTGAAAAATTTGGATGGCAAACTGGTTATGCCGCCTATTCTGTTTCAGAATCAGGAGTTGATAAGGTATTTGAGTATATCAAAAATCAAAAACAACACCATTCTAAAAAATCGTTTCAAGATGAATATGACGAGTTTTTGAAATTATATGGTTTTAGTGAGTGAGATTAATATTGTGGAAGGGTGAAATTAACCACCATGGTTTCTAAATTTATTTATCTTAATGTTTAAAGTAGAATTATATTCATATTTCTAACTCATTTTTTTCTAATTTTGTACACAGAATAATTCCTATCCAATGGCAGAAGAAATAAAGGTTGAATATAACGAAGACAGCATTAGGTCTTTAGAACCAAGAGAACATATCAGATTACGTCCTGGGATGTATATTGGGAAATTGGGCGATGGTTCTTCATTCGACGATGGTATTTATGTGCTTGTAAAAGAGATACTTGACAACTCTATTGACGAACACATGATGGGCAATGGCAAAACCATTGAAGTAAAAATTTCTGACCATAAAGTGGATATTCGTGATTATGGACGTGGAATACCGTTGGGTAAAGTAATTGATTGCGTATCAAAAATTAACACTGGTGGCAAGTACGATTCCAATGCCTTTCAAAAATCAATTGGGTTAAATGGGGTGGGTACCAAGGCAGTAAATGCTTTGTCGTCTTACTTCAAAGTGCAATCTTACCGTGATGGTCGTACCAAAATAGCTGAATTTGATAAAGGTGTGCTTGTAAAAGACCATCCAGAAAAAGAAACTTCTGACAGAAATGGTACTGCTATTTCTTTCACGCCCGACGATACTATTTTTAAAAACTATCATTTTATTCCTGGTTTTTTAGAGAATCAAATCTGGAATTATGCTTATCTGAATGCGGGTTTAACCATCAATTTTAATGGAAAAAAATACCATTCTGCCAATGGTTTGTTAGATTTATTAACAAGTAAAGTAGAAATTGATTCCATTCGTTACCCTATTGTTCACCTAAAAGGCACTGATATTGAGATGTCTTTTACACATGGCAACCAATATGGCGAAGAATATTATTCATTTGTAAACGGACAATATACTACTCAGGGGGGAACTCACTTGGCGGCTTTTCGTGAGGCAATGGTGAAAACCGTGAGAGAGTTTTACAAAAAGGAGTTTGATGCCACCGACATTAGGGCATCTATTGTGGCTGCCATTGCAGTTCGTGTGCAAGAGCCTGTATTTGAGTCACAAACCAAAACAAAATTGGGTTCCTTGAACGTGGCTACCGATGGCCCTACCATGAGAACGTTTGTAAATGATTTTGTAAAGAAGAATCTAGACGATTATTTACATAAAAACCCTTCAGTTGCCGACGCCTTGTTGAAAAGAATTTTACAGTCGGAAAGGGAAAGAAAAGACATCGCTGGAATTAAAAAATTAGCAAATGAAAGAGCTAAAAAGGCCAATTTGCACAACAAAAAGCTGAGAGATTGTCGTTTTCATTTATCAGAAGAAAAAGAAGAACACAGATTTGAAACCACCATTTTTATTACCGAGGGAGATTCGGCCTCTGGTTCTATTACTAAATCTAGAAATGTGGGCACACAGGCAGTGTTTAGTTTGCGAGGTAAGCCATTGAATTGCTTTGGATTAACCAAAAAAGTGGTGTATGAAAATGAAGAATTTAACTTGTTGCAACATGCCTTGGATATTGAAGATGGCATAGAAAGTTTGAGATATAACCGAATTGTAATTGCTACCGATGCCGATGTGGATGGTATGCATATTCGTTTGTTGATTCTGACTTTTTTCTTGCAATTTTTTCCAGATTTGGTTAGAAAAGGACATGTGTACATACTTGAAACACCGCTATTTAGGGTTAGAAATAAGAAAGAAACCATTTATTGCTATACCGACGAAGAACGACAAAAAGCCATTTACAAACTAGGCACCAAACCAGAGATTACAAGATTTAAAGGTTTGGGAGAAATATCACCAGATGAATTTGGTAATTTTATTGGCGAAGACATTCGTTTACAACCAGTTGTGATGCAAAAAGACATGTCTATCCAAAAGTTGTTAAATTACTTTATGGGCAAAAACACCCCTGACAGACAAACCTTTATTATTGACAACCTAAGAGTTGAAAAAGACTTGGAAGAGGAGTTGTTGAAGGCGTAAAATAAATTTAAATATGAAAAAAATAATATTTCCACTATTATTTATATGCCAAATTGCATTGGCTCAAAATGAATTTAAAAATTATGTTGGGCTAAGTTTTGCTCCTACTTTGTCAAAAGTATATTTTTCATCTGGAAATATTGATAATAAAGTAGGGTATTCAAACTCATTTTCATTGAATTACAATAGAAAATTAAAAGGGAAATTTCATTTACAGTTTGGATTAGGTTACTTTCAATTTGCTGAATATATTAAGTTTAGTGGTTATAATTGTGTTGATTGTGATATGCTTGTTGTAAAGCCTACACCTCCAGAAGTAAAATTCATTGACGGTGAATTAAATATCTCTTTAAAACCCAAATTTATTTTTGGTAAATATTTATTGTTTTCTACTGGGTTAAATACTGAATTCAATTTTTGGGTAAAGGAAAAAATGATTACTAAAAGGTTTGATAGCAACGAAAAATTAATAGAAAAAGAATCCCAAAATAGAACTTTAAGCCACCCATTTAATCCATCATTTTGGACAGGAGTTTTTGGAGGAATTGGTTATCAACATAAAAACTTGATATTTTTTTTAGAACCAGAGCTTAAAACCCAAATTTGGTATGCAAATAGTGATAATAATTTTAAAGTTTACCATGTTTCATTCTTATTCAACACTTCTGTAAATTACTGTTTTTAACCCAATCCCTTGAAACCTTCTCATCTATTTTTTTTATATATTTTCCATTTTGTTGTATTATTAACCAACTTTAAAAGGCTTTCTATTCTCCCATTCTGCACCTTGATTTTGTTGAAATTTCTTGAAAAAGAAATTATACACCATGGTAGCAATTCCCATTTTTATCCAAACATAATTTTGAATTATTTTGGGAGTGGCACCTACACTTGCTTTGGCATCTAGAGCTGTTCTTCCAAAATGTAATACTTTGGTTTTGTGCACAATGGCCTCATTTATGGCATCAAACAAAATATTAAAATAAATTTTATGAATGGTATTTTTTTCATAATCAAACCCAACGTAATGAATCTCTAATTGCTCATTATAAAAAAAATAAGAAGCAAAAGCCACCAGTTCATTTTCAATAAAATAGCCATTGATTTTAAATTTATTGCCCATTGCATTTAGCATTTCTAAAAAATAGGCGCCTGTAAGTAAACCCATTTTCAAATCTTGTTTGTTTACAACTTCCAAATACAAATTTTCAATTTTGGGTAAATAATGTTTTACTTCTTCATTATCAAGGGTTTTTACTTCAATATTTGTTTTAGCATCTATAATTTTTTTGGCCCTTTGCAAATATTTTCTACTTAATGATGCCAAATACTCTTCAAAACTATTCCAAGTGATTTCCAATTTCATAGAAATATCTTGCAAATAATGTTTGAACCTTTCTTCTTTTAATTCCTCACTAGAAAATTCAATTTCGCTGTCTTTAATTAAAATTCCAGATGCTGATTTTTTCTTTGCTATTGTTTTTAATGCCTTTAAAATTAGAGAATTATGAGATTTGTTTTTGATGTAAAATCCTTGAAAATCAAGCTTAAACAAGTTTCCACAAATTATTAAAGGTACACTGCGTTGCAAAACAAAGTTTCTAATTTTCTCAATTTTAATCTGATTTAAAAGTTGGTGATTGAAATGTTTGGCATTAAAATTTAAAATCTGCAAATACGCCAAACCTATCAATTCATTTTTTTTGTTGTGAATCAAAACATATTCAAATTCAATTTCGTCTATTTTTGAATTTTCATAAAAGGCTAAATTTCGACTATTTAAGTGACTTTCTTCGGGTAAAAAATTATTCCAAATGGTTTCAATATCAGCTATTTGCGAGTATGTTTTTAGATTTACAGTTTCGCAATTGAATATGCAATGTAGGTGGTTTTTCAAGGCTAATTTATTTATGCAAGTTTAAAAAAGGTAAATCAATATATTGCTGCACTTACCTTTTTATTAAATTCATTTACCTATTTTGTAAAAATCAACATTTTCTATTTTCATTTTGAATTTAGCTTGAATATTCTCTATTTTTGACAAAATACCCATTTCATGATTCTACTAGCCATAGTGCCTTTTGTTTTACTTTTACTTATTTTTCAGATAATTTTTTCTAAGCAAAAAACTGTTTTTGTTTCTAATAATCAACCTTTTGTATCTGTTTTATTGGCAGTGAGAAACGAAGAAAATGTACTCAATAATTGTTTAATTGCTTTATCAAAATTGAATTATCCTTCTGTTGAAATATTAATTGGCAATGACAATAGTACCGACGAAACTGCACAAATAATAAATCTATTTACCTCTCAATTTCCTCACTTTATTGCTGTGCCAATTCAGGAAGAAAAATTTGGAAAAGGCAAGGCAAATGTGTTGGCACAATTGGCACAAAAAGCAAAAGGAGAATACTATTTTTTTACTGATGCCGATATTGTAGTTAACCAAGATTGGATTGAGAATCTATTGGCTCATTTCGAAACTGATACAGGAATTGTTACAGGATGTACACATACAAATGGAAATTCACTTTTCGAAAAATGGCAAAGCTTAGACTGGTCTTTCTCTCAAGGAATTATGTATTTTTTCTCTCGTTTCTACAATCCTATCACAGCAATGGGAAATAATATGGCAGTTTCCAAAAAAGCTTATGACAGCGTTGGTGGCTATGAAAATATTCCCTTTTCACTTACCGAAGATTTTGCACTTTTTAAAGAAATTACGAATACAGATTTTACAAGCAAGCAATGCTTAACTGCAAATGAAAAAGTGCACACTTTGCCTTTGAGTACTTTTAATTCTTTTTTGCATCAACGCAAACGATGGATGAAAGGAGCTTTCTCAAAATTGCCCATTTATGTTTCCATTTTGGTATTGTTTCAAAACTTTTATTTAGCCATAGTGATTTATGAATCATTGAATCACAATTATTTAGCCCTATTATTTTTGCTTTTAAAAATTAGTTTACAAAGTATTTATTTGAAACTCATACATTATAAAGTAAAAGAAAAATTACCCATTTGGGCTTGTTTTACCTTTGAGTTGTATGTTTTTTTTACAGGAATCTGCTTGGTTATTAATTATTTACTTCCATCAAAAGTAAACTGGAAAGGAAGAATATATTAATTATTTTATTGGCTGATTCTTAATTTTAGCCACCAATAAATCAATATACTTTTTACTCAATTCTAAACAAGCTTCTTTGTATGCTTGGTCATCAACCATAATATCAAATATTTTCACGCCTTTGCCATATTTTTTTTCTAGTTCAGGTGTTTTGGCAGCCGATTTTATTTCTTTATAAAACTTGTGTTCAAAAGAAGCAGAAATTTTATTGTTTCCAGAAACCGCCATCAAGGCAGGTGTGTAAATATTAGCTGATAAGTATTGGGCAAATAAATTGGGTTTAGCATCCATAATTACTTGATTTTTAGCTCCCATTGAATTGGCTACTTCCCATTTTTCTGTTTTTTTCAACGGCAAATATTCCAAAAAGTCTATGGTAAATGTAAAATCTGCCACATTTGTGTTCAATTCTTTTACCATTTTATTCATTTTCGGCGTATTTCCTGGCACATTCACAAACTGAAAAGTAAGGTTATTTCCTGCAGAAAAAGCCTTGTAGTGCAATGCTCCATTTAATTTTGCATTTGTTTCAAACAAAGTGCCAGTGATTGGTTTTTCAGCATTATCTGGTTGTTGCGAAAACAAAGTTTTGTAAGAGTAATTTTGTTCGTATTTGTCTCTTTCAATCACCGTGAAACCTGCTTCAAGTAATTTTGCAATATAATATTGAAATGCCTCATCTGTAATTTGTTGTAGCAAATAATCTTGAATTCCAGCCAAATTTACAACATTCAAAGCTGCATTAACTGGTACAGTAGGGGTTTTAATTTTAGAAAACCCTAATGAAGATTGCGTAATAAAATTGATGGTAAAACTAGGCACCATTATTTGTTTGGTTTTAGTGCTTTCGTTCAATTTTGTATCTGTAATTACCAAATTTAGATTGGGAATTTTAGAAAAATTTTCAACTTTTATTTGTGAAAATGCTGAAAATGAAACGAATATATATATATATAAATTTGTAATTAGTAACTTCATATAAAATCTAAAATAAGAACATAATCTTTGTACGCACAATAAATTATATAGGTTTTCTTTAATTTATAAACTTATCCTGCCCAACCTTCTCTGTCTAAACTTCTAAACTGAATAGCCTCTGCAAGATGCTCAATTTTAATTTGTTCTGTGCCAGCTAAATCTGCAATGGTTCTAGATACTTTTAATATTCTATCATAAGCCCTTGCCGATAAGCCTAGTCTTTCCATGGCGGTTTTTAACAAGGTTTTGCCAGCATCGTTTATTTCACATATTTCTTTCACCATTTGAGAGGGCATCATGGCATTGCAGTGTACATCGTCTCTGGTTTCAAATCTTTTACTTTGTATTTCTCTGGCTTTTATCACTCTTTCCCTTATTTCTTCGCTGCTTTCTGTTTTGCGGTTAGAGGTCATTTGGTCAAACGAAACTGGTGTAACTTCCACATGCAAATCAATTCTGTCTAGTAAAGGTCCACTTACTTTGTTCAAATATCTTTGTACAGTACCAGGAGGGCACACACATTCTTTTTCAGGATGATTGTAATAGCCACAAGGACAAGGGTTCATGCTTGCTATGAGCATAAAGTTTGCAGGAAAATCTACACTTACTTTAGCTCTAGAAATGGTTACTTTTCGTTCTTCAAGTGGTTGACGCATTACTTCCAAAACGGTTCTTTTAAATTCTGGCAATTCATCCAAAAATAGCACCCCATTGTTTGCCAAAGAAATTTCTCCAGGTTGAGGTACACCACCTCCGCCTACCAAGGCAACATCTGATATTGTGTGATGCGGAGCACGAAAAGGTCTAGTGGCTATCAACGAGCTACCGCCAGTCATTTTACCAGCCACAGAATGTATCTTGGTGGTTTCCAGGGCTTCCATTAATGACAAAGGTGGCAAAATAGACGGCAATCTTTTGGCAAGCATGGTTTTTCCAGCTCCCGGAGGACCAATCATGATCACATTATGTCCACCTGCAGCGGCTATTTCCAAAGCTCGTTTAATATTTTCTTGCCCTTGCACATGCGAAAAATCTGCTTCATAAACATTTACACTATTAAAAAAAGTATCTCTTGTGGTAGATTCTAAAGGTTTTATGATGCTTTTTCCTTCAAAAAAATGAATGGCTTCCTCTATATTTTCAACTCCAATTACGTCTAAATTATTTACAATGGCTGCTTCTCCAGCATTTGATTTTGGCAATACAATTCCTTTAAATCCTTGTTTTCTAGCCTCAATGGCTATTGGCAACACTCCTTTTATAGGTCTTAAAAGTCCATCCAAAGCCAATTCGCCCATAATTACATAATTTTCTATTTCATCAGAAATCAATAATCCAGCTGCATGCATAGTGCCTAATGCTATGGTTAAATCATAAGCAGAGCCTTCTTTTTTAATATCTGCAGGCGCCATATTGATTACAATTTTATGCCTTGGCAGTTTGTAACCAAAAAAATTCAATGCCGATTCCACCCTTTGCCAGCTTTCTTTCACAGCATTATCTGGCAAACCCACCATAAAAAATCCAGTTGTACCCGCAGTTACATTCACTTCCACCGTAATTGTGGTTGCATCTACTCCATACACAGCACATCCATAAGCTTTGGATAACATAATTAAAATAATGTTTTTACTAACTAATAAGTTTATCTGCTCAAAAATAATTAATTTAACTAGTAAATGATAAAAACCTAGATAAAAATTAGTTTCAGCCTTAATAAGCTTTTGTTACTTATTTTTTATTTAGTATGTTTGCTTTTATGTATAATATTGCATTTCACAAACAAGACTTAAGCAACTTACGCTTTTTAGTAACTGGTGGAGCAGGTTTTATTGGCTCTAATTTAGTTGATTATCTGCTCACTTACGGTGCTGGCAAAGTAGTAGTGTTGGATAATTTGGCAACAGGTTTTACCAAAAACTTCGAAGCCCATCTTTCAAATCCAGCCTTTACTTTTATTGAAGGCGATATTCGTAATCTTGACGATTGCCTAAAAGCAACACAAGACATTGATATTGTGCTACATCAAGCAGCTTTGGGCTCAGTTCCAAGAAGTATCAACGATCCTATTCTTACCAATTCAGTAAACATTACTGGTTTTTTGAATATGTTGGTAGCTGCCAGAGACAACAATGTAAAACGCTTTGTTTACGCAGCTTCTTCATCTACTTATGGCGATAGTAAAAAACTACCAAAAGTAGAACATGAAATTGGCAAACCACTTTCTCCGTATGCAGTTACAAAATATGTAAATGAATTGTATGCCGATGTGTTTGCTAAAACCTACGGAATGAGCATTATAGGTTTAAGATATTTTAATGTTTATGGTCCAAAACAAAATCCTCATGGAGCTTATGCGGCCGTAATACCTTTATTTATTGACAAACTGATGAGTGGTGTAGCTCCTGTAATTAATGGCGATGGCGAGCAAACAAGAGATTTTACTTATATTGAAAATGCTGTGCAAGCTAATGTTTTAGCAGCACTTACAGATAATAAAGAAGCAGAAAATCAGGTGTTTAATGTAGCAGTACATGATAGAAATTCATTAAATGTTATGTACAACATGTTACAAGAAATCACTAAAATCAATTTACCTGCGGTGTACGGACCAAACAGAGCTGGTGATATTAGAGATAGTTTTGCCGATATTCAAAAGGCACAAACTTTTTTGAACTATAACCCTTTAGTGAAAATGTACGATGGTTTGGAAAGAACATTTAACTGGTTTGTTAATAATCAAGAATTTATAAATAAGTGATAAGTGATAGGTGATAGGTGATAGGTGAGAAGTGATAGGTGATAGGTGATAGGTGATAAGTGTACAATGTACTTAATACCTAATACTTAATACCTTGTACTTAATACTTAATACCTTGTACTTAATACTTAATACCTTGTACCTAATACTAATTAAAAAAAATGAAAGGAATAATTTTAGCAGGTGGCTCTGGAACTAGGTTGCATCCACTCACATTAGCGGTAAGTAAACAATTAATGCCAGTTTACGACAAACCAATGATTTATTACCCATTATCGGTATTGTTAATGGCTGGTATCAAAGAAATTTTAATAATTTCTACTCCTCACGATTTACCTAATTTTGAGCGATTATTAGGTGATGGATCTCAAATAGGTTGCAAATTTGAATATGCAGAACAAGCCATACCTAATGGTCTTGCACAGGCTTTTGTAATTGGTGAAAAATTTATTGGTAACGATAAAGTTGCTTTAATTTTGGGAGATAATATTTTTTATGGCTCAGGTTTGGCAAAATTATTACAAGGCAATGCTGACCCAGATGGTGGTGTTGTTTACGCTTATCACGTACTTGATCCTGAAAGATATGGAGTGGTGGAATTTGATGAAAATAATAATGCTATTTCTATTGAAGAAAAACCATTAAAACCGAAATCAAATTATGCTGTACCAGGTTTGTATTTTTATGATAATGAAGTGGTTGAAATTGCCAAAAACATTCCAATAAGTGCAAGAGGAGAATACGAAATTACTGACGTCAATAGAGTTTATCTTGAAAAAGGAAAACTTAAAGTGTGTATTTTAAACAGAGGTACTGCTTGGTTAGACACTGGCACCCATGCTTCACTGATGCAAGCAGGTACATTTGTACAAGTTATTGAAGAAAGACAAGGCTTAAAAATTGGTAGCATAGAAGAGGTAGCTTACAGAATGGGCTATATTACTGCTGATGAACTAAGAAAAGTAGCAGAACCATTGGTAAAAAGTGGCTATGGCAAGTATTTATTAGACTTAATTAAATAATTTTTGAAATAATTTTTGCAAGTTGAAATTCTTTTCTTACCTTTGCAATCCTTATTCAAAATAGACTTAACTTATTATAAGTAAATAATACTATGGCAAATCATAAATCAGCCTTAAAAAGAATTAAATCAAACGAGGCAAAAAGACTTAGAAATAGATACCAATTAAAATCTACAAGAACATTGGTTAAAAAAGTGAAAGCAGCAGCTACAAAAGTTGATGCTGAAGCTTTATTCAAATTAGCTTCTTCTGCATTAGATAAATTAGCTCGTAAAAATGTGATTCACAAAAACAACGCAGCTAACCACAAATCTAAATTAGCTAAATTGGTAAACAAAATTGCTGCTTAATTAATTTTAAGTTTCCATCACAAAAAAGGCTTATTTCGAAAGGAATAAGCCTTTTTTGTGTTTCAGTGTTTAATTTTTTTAATATCAGCGAAATGTATAAATTTCAAACTTCAGAATGTAACATAGTACTTTATAAGTTTTAGAATTTTGTAGTCTAAAACTTATAAAATGATACAACTAAAGAAATTATTCAACCCCTGCTTATCGATTTTGATTATCACCTTTGTTTTTTCTTCTTGTGGTACGCATAAAAAAATGCTAGCCAGAAAGAAAAACAAACAATTGGCTGATTCTGTAGCGGTTGTAACTAAGAATAAATCACAAGCTGATTCAATACAAAGCATTCCCAAAATAGAAAAAAAGGATATAACTAAATTAGAAACTGCACCAAAAGCGAAAGTAGTTCCCAAAACGACTACTAAGTTGGAATCACACCCACTTCCACCAATAGTAGTGGAATCAAATTTCAAAAACAAGTATGAAAAAGCGACTAGCGTTTCATGGAACAGAAACAATGAAAAAAATAGTAGTTTAGAAAACAAACCAGCTATTTATATTGCAAAATTTGAAATAGCCGCTGAGAAATTTATAGTAATTTACAATGAGCAAGGAGAAATTATAGAAACAATTACGCAAATATTGCCAGCTCAACTTCCTCATAATATTCATACCGCAATTCAAGCCAAATATCCTCAACATACTGTAGTTTCAGCAAAAAACAGCACAGGCTCAGCTTCCAAATATTATTATAGCCTTATGGTAACAGCACCAAATGATTTGGTTGAAAAACAGGTTTTTATGTCTTCAGACGGAAAATTTATTGAAAAATAAGTAACCAATTATTTTCAGTCCTAAATACAAAAACCCCAAAATCACTCATCTGATTTTGGGGTTTTATTGTGTGAAATCTTTGTTTTTTGATAATTATTGGCAAGAATGAAATAAAAACCACCCAAAAAGGGCTGTCAACAAAAGAAAGCCCTTTTTGGGTGATGTAATACAATTTATTTTCTATCTACACCGTAGATTTCTTTTTTATTAAACATATCCTTGATTTCTTTTTTGGTCAAGATATAAACTGTAGTGTCATAAGCTGCTTCTCCTTTTGCTTCTAAATCTGAAATTCCTTTTGATTTATCAGTTTCATATTGGTGAGTAAGTATAAATACAGAGTCGCCTTTGATTTCTTTTACTTTGTATAAAGTGTAACTGCCACTTTTAAGTTGCACTCTATATTTATCTCCAATTGCAGGACTTTCAATATATTGTGCTGTTTGCTCAGTGTTTTTCTTGTCGTAGAAATATAAAAATACAACAAGTACAGCAATTATCACTAAACCTACAAAGGTCTAAATTGGAGTTTTGGCACTTGCTTTTAACTCTTTATAAGTTTCTTTTAGCTCAGTTGTAAATTCTTTATCAGATAAAACTTGCTGACAATGTTGACATTGGCTAGTACCAGTTTTGCCATAAGGAAAAATAGTAATCCAAAAAATATGCGCATATTTTTCAAAAACTCCCATTATTAAAGATTGCTGTCCACAGTTTGGACATTTGTCAGAGATTTGCTCTGTTTTTAAATGTGTGGCTCTATGCCCGTAAATAACCATTTTTTTCTATTTATGTGAGTAATAATTTTTAACAAAATATAGAAAAATATCAATTTCTGCAATTTTAGAAATTAGAAAAATAAAAATATTTTAATTTTAACTTAAAAAAAGTAAAGTTTAGTTTAGTATTTTCTCATTTTATAAAAACAAAAAAAGGTTTGTCCCGAAGAACAAACCTTTGTATCATTTTTATATAAAATGATCAAACAATAGCCTTTTAACCTTAACCCATGATGCTTCACAGCAGCATTATTTACAACAAAAGTAAAAGGGTAAAATCATAAAACTACTGACCGACATTAGGTATTTTTATGATATTTATCAGTTTTGACGTATTATTTCAAGCACTTCATCTATATATTCTCTGTTATTGCTAAGTCTTGGAATTTTGTTTTGACCACCCAATTTGTTTTTACTTTTGAGCCATTTGTAAAAAATTTCATTTTGAACTGCATGTACTTTGGGTGCTTGTAATGCCATGTTTTTGTATCGTTTGGCATCGTAATCGGAGTTTATTTCTCTTAAAGTTACATCCAGAATTTCAGCAAAATAATCTAAATCAGAAGGTAATGTTTTAAACTCAATCACCCATTCGTGAGCACCTTTGCTTTCGTTTTCCATGTAAATGGGTGCAGCAGTGTAGTCGGTAACCATGGCACCTGTGGCTTTGCAAGCCTTAGCAATGGCAGTATCTGCATTTTCAACCACCAATTCTTCTCCAAATGCATTGATAAAGTGCTTTGTACGGCCAGTGATTTTAATTCTGTAAGGTAATATTGAAGTAAATTTTACCGTATCACCAATTAAATATCGCCAAAGACCAGCATTGGTTGAAATCACCATTGCGTAACTTTTATTAAGCTCTACATCAGCCAAATCAATCGTTTTTGGAAACTCTTTTCCAAGCTCTTCCATTGGGATAAATTCATAAAAAATACCATAGTCAAGCATCAAAAGCATTTCATCGGCATTTTTTAAATCTTGCAAACCAAAAAATCCTTCTGAGGCATTGTAAGTTTCCATGTACCTAAAATCATCAGAAGGAGCCAAGGTTTTGAAAAGTTGTTTGTATGGGCCAAAAGCAACTGCTCCATGCACAAATACTTCCAGATTGGGCCACACTTCTAAAATATGTTTTTTACCTGTATGCTCTAAAATCTTCTGAATCAAAACAATAGTCCAAGTAGGCACACCAGAGAGACTGGTTACATTATCGTCTAGGGTGGTTTCTACCATTTTAGCAATTTTCTCTTCCCACTTGTCCATTAAGGCTATTTCAAGTTTTGGCGTGCGAATAAACTGAGCCCAAAACGGCAAATTGTGCATAATCACAGCACTTACATCGCCCAAATATGAATCAGGATTGAGGTGATTGATTTGATGACTTCCGCCAATTGTAAGCCCTTTTCCTGTAAACATTTTGGTTTCAGGATAATTGTTTACATACAAAGAAAGCAAATCTTTGCCCCCTTTGTAATGACAATCTTCTAATGATTCTTCGCTAACTGGGATATATTTTGAACGGGCATTGGTAGTGCCACTCGATTTTGCAAACCATTTTATTTTACCTGGCCAAAGCACATCTTCCTTGCCACGCATCATGTCCTCTATGTAAGGATAAATTGATTCATAAGGCATTACAGGAATTCTTTCTTTAAAAGTTTGTAAAGAATGTATGCTTGCAAAATCGTATTCTTTCCCAAATTGTGTTTTTTGAGCAGTGGAAATTAGTTTTTTAAACACTTCGTCCTGAACATCAAACGGATACTTCATAAAAAGCTCTATTTGATGGATTCTTTTTTTCATAATCCAGGTAAGAATTGAGTTTAAAATTTCCATATAAAATTATTAATCATCAGATTGTTAGCACCACAAAATCAATTCAATCTTCTTGATTTTAGAAACACCAATAGGAACAAAAATACAAAAAATAAGAATAAAAGTTTATTTTATACTAAAATACCTTACCCTACTCAATTTTCCAATTAATTTGACCTTGCTTGCCATTTTGTGCTGATAAGCCATTGTTTCCACTTGTGCCAGACCTACCAGTAAAGATAAATTGCAGTAAATTGGCCGATTGTCTCCTTCCTCCCCTGCCACTTTTGCCATAATTTCCAGGCAATCCTGCTATTGCACCACTGTTTTCTATGTAAATTGCTTGCTTACTTTTTTCTGCTAAAGTATCTAAAACGATGGTGATATTTCCACCATTTCCACCAAAACCCGCATTGCCGCCATTTCCTCCATCACCCCCATAGCCTGGACTAATTCCACTACTTCCATCAATTCCATTTCCCCCTTTGCCACCGTCGCCTCCATTTCCACCTTTGCCCCCATTGGAAAATATTTGTATAGAAGCTCCTTTACTTACATTTAAAAATGCTTTGTTATGAATATTGGCACTATAAAGGTCAATTTTGTAAATCAAATCATTATCAAAAGGAAATGATTTAATTTTAAGTAAAACGTCAGCTCCCTTGTAGCCATTTTCTCCATTTTGTCCGCTACCTGCGTGAAATCCATTTGGTTGTTCTAATGTTCCATCGTAACCATCTTCACCGTTTTGTCCGTTTCTGCCATAAACACCGTTTACTTTAAACACCAAATTACTGGCATAATCAATTGGTAATGAAATAGAATCAGAAATTGCAATATTGCTTTTTAGATAACTTTTCACTGTTGCTTTATTGTAAAATACATCATAAAAATTATGACACCAGTTATATTCATTATTCGTAAACATAAGAGCATCAGGCGTTTCTATCAATAATTTGTCATACAAAGTTTTGTTATTTTTAGTTGAATATGTTTTGTTGCTAGAAAAAGTAATTTCGCAATTTAAAGTAGGTTTTTCAGTTGCTACTAAATTATCTCTCTCCGATTTAAGTTTGATTTTGGTTACATAAGGTATTGATACAGAAACAGAATCTATAATTTCTGGACGTTCAATGCTGTTGATATAAACCATAACATTTTTTACCTTTTCATTTCTCTCAAAAAAAACATATCCCTTTTTGAAATAGCCATTCTTAACTTTTACGTCCAAATTATTCCAAGAATAGGTGCCACCTAATCCACTGGTTTTCCATTTTATACCAGAATTTTTAATCACTTTAGCATCAACTCTGAAATAATCATAAAGTTCTAGTTCTTTTTCGTAAGTAGATACAATTTTGAGGTCCGTTACTGCCGAAAGAGGTAAATTATTTTGCATTTTACATCCAAAAAATGATAAAACAAGCAACAAATAAGCTATAGAGAAAGGCTTTTTCATAAAAACAAAATTAAATTTCAAAAAATGTCTATAAAAATGATGCCAAAAATGTAATAGATGAAGTTTAATACTTTTGATAAATAAAAATAGATGGAAATATGTAAATCTCAATTCAAAATTATCCCTAAAACTCTTTATACCATTTCAAAGCCATTTGTTTTTGTTTGGCTTTTGAAAAAACTTTAATTGATTTAATATCAGTAGCTTTGTACGGTATTCTAAAAAAATAATACCCAATCTGTTTTGTATTTTCAGCAGTGTGGATATGACCATCTTCATGGTGTGTATCAACATGTTTAAATAATGGATGCTCAGCTTTAATTGAATCTATTGTATTGTTTTTTTTAGTGATGCAATAAACTACTTGCCAGTCAGCCACTTGAGATTGTTCTCTTGGCATATCTCCATTGGTTTGGATAATTTCTTCTAAATAGCAAGAATCACTTTCATTGTTGAATTGAGTCCATTTAAAAGTGATAAAAAGCATGGGAGGTGATTCATTATTACCATTTTGAACGTTTTTCACTTTCTCCAAAATACTTGAATTGTTGCTTACTTTTTGCTGAGTTTTACATGCAAAAAGTAAGCAAATGAAAAGTAATTGAAATAGATATTTCATTATTCAACCACAATTTTCTCTGTAATCAATTTCCCATTATCTCCAACAATATCAATAATATATATTCCTTTACTTAATTGAAAAACAGGAATTTTAACTTCATTCTCTAAATTCAAATATTCAAATTCAGCCAATTTTATTTGTGTCCCTTTTATATCTGTGGCTAAAACAGTGTATGTTTCTGCTTTTGGTAATTTTCCTTTAAAAGTTAAAAACTCAGTTACAGGATTTGGAGATAATATGTACTCAATTTCAGAATGTTGAGTAACAATATCCAAACCTGTTGCAGAAGAATAATTCAAATCCCAGGTTACTATATATTTGTGTTGGGTTGCATGTGAAGTAACTCTTGCATAAGCAGTTGTATCTAAAATGGTGGCAATAAGTGTGTTTGAGCCATTTTTTAAAGCACTAGGCGCCAATGAATTTAATGATAAATTTTGAACACTTTTTTGCACCACTCCATTCAAAGTCCAAGTTATTTTAAGTGTATTGGGAGTTGGTAAAACCGTATTTAACTTAAAATCAATGTTTTTGTTGGTTACATCAATTTGTTTGCTTGTCACTGGCGACAAAGTATCGTAAGGGCGAACCAATTTATGAAATTTCTCTACATGGGTTTCTCTACAAACTGGGCAAAATGGGTAGCCTGAGCCAAGATATTCCATTTTACATGTGCCATTCACTGGTTTATACCAGCCACTTGAGCCAGAACCGGTATAAGGATAAACGCCAACACTTTGTAAACCCACCCAATGTTTCCACTTTACAGTTGTGGGACTACTTACATTGGTCATGTTGGGTAAACTGTTGGTAGCATACTGAGAACCAGCCCAGTATTCATCCGCTAAAGTGCCAAATGAGTGCCCAACTTCATGAATGGCAATTTCTACCCCTGAAGCATCGGTCGAAGTGGTAGCATATTGACCTCCAGCGCCGCCATAATAAGGTGTGTTTACAATAATTAAAACTTGGTCATAAGTAGGCCAGTTACTAGCCATTACACCAGGAATTAAATTGTCTTTTGTGGTACATAAAAGTCGATGATAATTACCACCACCACAGTCAAAACTTGAACCAAAATAGTTATCTACTGTTGCTGCTGGTTGTGAACCACAATCGTTATCACTTGAATTTTTAGGGTGACTTGCCCCAGATTGTTTGGAAATTACTTTTACTAAAATAAAATTGACATAGTTTTTGTATTCCTTGTAAGGAATGGTGTTGAAAAATGACGTTACAATTTTTTGAGCATCGGTTTTCAATTTGGTTTGGTCTGCAGATGAGGAGGTATAACCATCAGCAAGAATCACATAATTTACACGGTTTTTCACACTCCCTGTCCAGTTAAGTGTATCTACATCAAATACTTGGGCATTTGAAAGAAAGGAAATTAAAACCAAACTGATGCTGAGTAATGTTTTTTTCATAATGAAGAAGGATTTATATATCGGGTCAATTACATCTAGTGGGGACTAGGCAAAAAGTTTATGCAATCTGAACAAGAAAAAACTAGTATCAGTAACTCCTCTTAAGTTTGCTCTAAACAATTTTATTTTTGAATTGAATGACTCTGCA
>Ga0214921_10005222_pt1 | contig 18489 bp, 8 predicted proteins | sample LL1505_MetaG_FD_177992 | JGI IMG/M metagenome (GOLD analysis project Ga0214921, IMG submission 177992) | Freshwater microbial communities from Lake Lanier, Atlanta, Georgia, United States - LL-1505 | ecosystem: Environmental > Aquatic > Freshwater > Lake | place: USA: Georgia | collected 2015-05-28 | reverse complement strand
TTACATATTATACTTTTAAAGAGAAGAGTATAGATGAGATAGAAGAGTTATATGATGAGAATAAAAAGAGGAAAGATGAGAATAAGAAGGAGGATAAAAGTTGGTTAAATTTTTGGTCAAATTAAAATGATTTTATAAATTTTTTGATTTATAAAATTATTAAATAAAAATGAGTGATAAAAATAATTTGATAGAACACATAAATTTATTAAACGATTATATAATAATGTATAATAAGGATCGACTGCCTAATGGATATTGGAATAATATAGAAAATAGAAAAATATTTTTAAAAGTTTTAGAATATAAATTAAACATAAAAACATACGAAGACTGGTACAAAATTAAACAAACAGATTATACTAAAGAAAAATTAGGTGTAAAAACATCTGGATTTTTTGATCGCTATGATAATAGTGTTAAAAAAATGTTAAAAGATCTGTCTAATTATGAACTATTAGATTGGAAATTTTTGTCATTAGGAAACAATGGATGGGAGTTACCTAATATTAAAAAAAATAAAAAAAAATATGAAATATTTAAACAAAAAATATGCAATATAGTAAAAAATGATTCATATTGGAATGATGAATGTAATTGTAATAAAATAATAGACAATGAAAAACCAATGTTTAGAAAATTTTTTGAATATATATGGACACAAGAAAATATTAAAAAATATGAAGAACTTTATAATTTAACTTCTAATATAATACGTAAAAAATATGATGGTGATGGATTAATAGTGTCTTATAAAAAAACTTATCAAGAATTAATAATTCTCGCTTTTCCAGAATATAAATTTTATAAATTTTTATTTTTTAATGGAACAGAACGGTCATATTGGAATAATATAGAAAATTCAAAAGAGGCATTACAATACTATTATCAATATAATAATTTTAAATCATTAGATGAGTTTTATGATGTATCAAGAATTATGTTAGAATCTTTCGGATTGAGTGGTCTTGTTAAAAAATATAAAAATATGTATAATTTATTATTAGTCATATATCCAGAACATAAATGGGATAAAGACAAATTATTAATGCCAAATTGGTCTATAAAAGAAAATATAAAAAATATATTAAATAAAATAATGATAGAACATTATTGGTGTATAGATGACCTTTATAATATAACGCAAGATTTTATGATTACAAAAGGGTATAGTGGACTAATAGCTAAATATAATGGTTCTCCGTTAAATATGTTAAATCATATTTATCCTGAAAAAAAGTGGTATTCTTTTTTATTTTCAAGGGTTCCGAACTTTTATTGGGATGATATTAATAATATAAGAGAAGCAATAGAATGGCTATGTATTGATATTTTAAAGTATTCTTGTATAGAAGATGCTGTTTATTATATAACATCTTTAGATTTTGATAATAATAAACTGTCAACATTGAGATCTAGAAGTGGTGGTATCATAACACTTTTCAAAGATACATATCCAGAACTTGATCTAAAGGCATATAAGTTTAATGGTGCAAAATGGTTATCTGGTGAAAATGGCATTAATATAGAATATCTTAAAGAATATATTAGTGACTTTGAAAAAGAAAATAATATTATTACTTTATATGATTGGTATAATGTTGATAGAAAAGACTTAACAACTGGTATTTATAATTATTTTAATAGCTTAATAGAATTATTAATATTTATATATCCAAGTCATACGTGGGATGAAACTAAATTTAAAAAAGTATATTGGAATAAAATAGACTATGAAAAGAGACAAAATAAAGTAATTAACTTAGGAAAATTACTCGGATATAATACCATGGAAGACTGGTATAATATAACAACAAATATAATTTCAGATAATATTGGATTTGGAATATTATCTTTTTATGATAGTTCTCCGATTAAAATGTTAAAAGACGTATATCCAGAATACGACTGGCAACCATGGAATTTTAAAATGGCTCCTATTAAAACATGGAATAATAATGATAATCATAAAAAATGGTTAGAATATTTTTATAAACAGATGAATTTTAACTCATTTGATGATTTTTATAATGTTTGTTATCTAGATATAGTAAACCATAAAGGTACAGGTCTTCTTAACACATGTTATAGTGGTTCTTTTCAAGCATTATTAAAAAATATTTATCCAGAACATAAGTGGGATAAAGAAAAGTTCAAAACAAATTCTTATTCTAAAAAGTGTATAAAATGGTTAAAAAATATAGAAGAAAATTGTAAAATTATTATTCAGAATCAATTATCAGAAGACGGAGAATATAAAATAAAATGTAACAGTAATAAATGGAAGGCAGATGGGTTTTATAAATGTAAAGATATATATGAATTAGATTTTATTATAAATAAAATTGAAAACATACTTCCAAACTCTACTTACAAACATAATAATTCATTAGAAATTATATTTGAATTTCATGGTGATTTTTGGCATGGCAATCCATGCGCGTTAAAAAAAAATGGAAGTAAAAAATATCAAGATAATGACATAAATCCATGTTCAAATAAAACATACAGAGAACTTTATAACAAAACCATAGAAAGAGAAAATCAAATAAAACAAAACTATAATTTGATAATCATTTGGGAGAATGATTTTAATAACATTATTGATATCAAGCTATAAAAGTTAATTAATTACAATAAAAAGTATTATAATTAATATAAAATTTTTGGACAAGACAAACTATATATTTTAAAAAATAACACACAATTTTTTAGAAGTATTTTTTTAATTTTAAAAGTATTTTCATGAAAAAATCGTCTATAAAAAACTTTCAAAGGAAGAATAAAAAATGTTGTTTTTTATCATTAACAAAGATATCATAAAAAAAATGAATATTTCATAAAAAAAATAAAATTTAAAGTTTTTATCTTTTTATTATAATAAACATATGTCTTTTGATTGTGAATTTTGTTTAAAAGTATACAATACTGTTTCTAGTCTTAATCATCACAAAAAAACTTCTAAAAAATGTTTAAAAATACAAGCTGAGAAAGGCATTGTAGTTAATACTGTAAAGTTTTCTTGTATTTATTGTAATAAAGATTTTTTAATAAAATCAGTACACGAAGAACATGAAAAACAGTGTAAAAGTAAAAAAGAGTTATATAACAAAGATATAGTAGAAGAATTGAAAAAATTACACGATGACATAAAGAAAGCAGAAGAGAAGCATAAAAAAGAAATACGTATTTATAAAGATATAATTAAGAGTTTAACTGACGAAAATAAAAAACTAAAAATTCAAGTAGAATGTAATTCAGAAGCATACGAAAAATTATGTAATGATAAAAACAAATTATTAAAGAAACGTATTTTTAAAGATACAGAAGAATTAAAACCTATAACCAAAGAAAATTTACAGAATGAAATTATTAGTTCGATAACAACTAAAGATATTAGAAATGATTATAACTATTTTGCTGACAAACTAATAAGTATTTTATCAAATAAAATTATTATTAATGACCATTCAAGGTTAAGATGTACTTATATAACAGAAAATGAAATACCTGATAAAGTATCTTGTTATGTATTTGCAAAACGAATGATAGTTTTATGTAAAGATGTTTTATTAGACTTATGTCAAAAGTCAATAAATGATTCTGATGAAACAGATAAAGAATATAAAATGTATCATAATAATATATATGATGTAAAGCGTTATATAAAAGCTTGCGAACAAAATACAAATAATACACTTTCAAATTACATAGCTAATCATATAAAAAAAGAAACAAAAATATATTTAAAATAATTTAAAAAAATATATATCTATTTATATAGAAAATGCATGAAACTAGATTCTCAGAAGATTATAGTAATATGTCTCAAGAGAAATTAATATATTTATTACAACAAAAAGACACTCAATTAGAAAACATGTTAGATGATATAATATATTTATACAGAGATTTAACCAGATATAGAGACGAATTTTTATCTAAAAATACTTCAATCACTCAAGACTTAAAAGAAGAAGAATTAGTAGAAGGTTCTCTTAGTATTAATCCCGAAGACAGCGATTATGTATTATACGTAAGAGATGAATTTTTCAATAAAGTAAACGACAAAGAACATTTTTATACAGATTATGGATTAACTATAACTAATGATACTGAATGTATTATAGATATGAAAAAATTTGAAAGAATACAAAGAAAAAAAACTCAAGAAATTAGAGAACAACTTCGAAGAGATGAAGAAATTTATAAAAACAATCTTCAAAGAATAAAAAAAGAAACTTCTAAATAAACCCTTTTATTAAAAAATTTAATACTTTTTAATAAAACTTTAATAAAATGTATACATTTTTCTTGCTTCTTCTAACGTTGGCTGATACTTATTCAAATCTTTATTGACGATATTATGTAATTCCCAAGTAGCCTTGAATAATTCTTCTTTACTATTAGAACATCTATCAATATCAATTTTTCCTAAATTATCTGTTAAATGAAGTTGACACTTTTGACAAGGTAATATAAAACGTAAACAAGATAACATTGCCTTCAAATTATTATATACATCAATACAAGTTCCTTGAGCATATAACGGTGTCATATGAATAATAAACCAAATTGGATTACCCCAATCAGCTTTATCTAAATAAGAAGGATTATAAACTCTCATATAAAGTTCATTAAAAGGAACAATTGGAATGTGATGTCCAGCTTTATTAAATAAAGTTTTAATATAACCATCAAGAAGGTAAACCCAAGCGAATAAAGTAAAATCAGATTGTAAACAAAATTCAAAGAACCCTTGAGGGTTAGTTTCAAGTTGATGTTTAAAATCTTTATAAGTGTCAAAGAAAGAGTTCATAGAGTTAACAATCGTATTAATGACATAAACGTTAGGATTAATAAAAGTTTGAAATTCGTTGACAAAGTTAGGGTCAGGGACAACAGAGCTTAGTGATTCAATAAAACATTTCATAGCCATTTTAGTGTATTCATCTTTAGGATTATAAGTTCTAGCAAGAACAAAAAGAGCTTTCATATAAGTGTTAAGCCAAATACGATAGTCAAGACCTTGAGATTTATTATTATGATATTTTTGCGTGTTCATTGACATTTCTTTTTTTAATATAAAAAAAAGAAATTTTTAACATTAAATTAAATTCAATTATCTTTTTTAAGATTTTTCTTTCTAGGAACAAACTTTTCTTCTTCTGGTTCTTCTTTCAACTGGGTATCATTTATAGTCTCTTTTTTAATATTTTTTTTCTTAGGAACAAAATGTTCTTCTTCTACCTCTATTTTTTTAATATTTTTCTTTTTAGGAATAATTTTTTCATCATCTTCTTCGTAAGGGAGTTTAATATTTTCTTTTATAAAATTAATATCAATGTTTGATGATTTTTCAAAATCAATATCTTTGCATCGAAGGCGATATTGTTTTCTACAAATTCTTTTATCTTCTTCGTTTAAAGGAATCCATTCGCCTTTCAGACCTTCTTTTGCTACGATATATTTTTCAGACACACTTTGAAAGATGTAAGGAGTATCTTTAAAAACAAAATTATTAAATTTATTTTTGCGAATGACAAATAAAGGTTCAGATTCTTCGTTTGTTTCTTCTTCTTCGGTGTCTTTTTTCTTATTTTTTTGTTTATCTTTAATAGACTCGGTGTCTTTTTTCTTAATTTTTTTTTCAATAATTTTTTCCTCGTCTTGTTTTCCGATATGACGTTTGCAATGAGAATCTCCTTCATTTTTGATAACAGAGCCGCATTCTTGACCTTTTCTAAGACCTGAGCTTAATAAATAAGAGCATTTATTGACGGGCATATTAAATTTTTTATTTTTATAAATAGATTTTAATTCTTTAACTAATTTGAAATAAATAGTATTAAAATAATCGTCTTGAAGTTGATAGTAAAAGATTTCATTTTCACTAAAAAAAGAAACGATATTTTTGTCAATTTTATGAATAAGATTATCAATGAGTTGAGAGTCCATAAGTTAACCCATTTAATTTAAATATTTCTTTAATTAAAGAAATTAGAAAATATCATTTTATATTTTCGTCTTTTCTTAAATTAAAGAATATGGCATCGTATTTTGGAACAGACACAGGATATTCAAGTATTGCAAATAATTATTTATACTTGGAAGTGACCGATAGTGATAAAATTTATAATTATGATATCACAACTCAACAATTACGTCAGAATGGTATATCTGAAAACTTATATGAAAATGGAAGTGTATTAGCTGATTTAACAATGAGAAATAACAATTGTTTAAATAATTTAGAACAAGCTTATACTCAAACTCCTGAATCATCAAAAGTTACGACTATTTATGATTTACTTTCACTTTATCCTGAACTTAGTGAATGTAAGAAATTAGTTGATAGTTGTAATTTTGAAAGAGAACTTTCTCAGAAAGGAGGTCCTCATAAATATTGTACATTTTTTGCATTTACAAATGAAAATGCAGGATTAGCCTCTATTTGGTTAAAGAGATTTAATACATTAGGTTATCAAAGAGAATTATTAAAAGCTCATACTTGTAACTTTGTAGCCGAACCAATTTTATTTAAAGGTAAAAAGACGAAGATTTTTACAAGATCAGAAGGAAATGAACTTTATGTAGATGGTCAAGCTATTCCTATGTATTTTTATAGTGATGCTAAAGAATTAAATGGAGTAACTTATTCACCACCTATGTTGAAGATTAATATTCACTCATTTTTAACTTGTGATAATGGAGCTTTGTATATTATAGACAGACCATTTTATCCAAGAATTATATTGTAAACAAGACATTGGGGCTTTGTAAGCAATTTATATATTATATTTATATAAATTTCTAACTTAAACAAAATTTGGATTAATAGTAATTAATGACCGAGTATATAAAAGATTTAACAGTAGAAAACTTAATTGTTGATTATGTATTATTAAAAAAGAATGCTTCCGGTCCTTTTCCTATTATTAAAGGTGATACAGGTGACCAAGGTTATCAAGGTTATCAAGGAAAAGAAGGAGAACGAGGTTATCAAGGCGAAAAAGGAGACCAAGGTTTTCCTGGTTTAAGAGGCTTTCAAGGTTTATTAGGACAACAAGGATATCAAGGAGACCAAGGGTTTCCTGGTTTAAGAGGCTTTCAAGGTTTATTAGGACAACAAGGACAACAAGGATATCAAGGATATCAAGGTGAACAAGGTGATAAAGGAAATGATGGAGAACGAGGAGAGATAGGATATCAAGGAAGTAATGGAAAACGAGGCTATCAAGGTGATAAAGGAAACAATGGAGAACGAGGAGAACGAGGTTATCAAGGTGATATTGGAGAACGAGGAGAACGAGGAATAACGGGAGAAAGAGGTTATCAAGGAGAACAAGGAAAGTTAGGAAGAAAAGGAGATAAAGGTTATCAAGGAGAAAAAGGCGAACAAGGAGAGCGAGGTTATCAAGGAGAAAAAGGAAAGATAGGTTATCAAGGAATTCAAGGAGAAAGAGGAAAGATAGGTTATCAAGGAATTCAAGGAGAAAGAGGAAATAATGGAGAAAAAGGATATCAAGGACTTATTGGTTATCAAGGAGAACAAGGTATTAAAGGAGAAAAAGGAGACAGAGGTTTTATAGGATATCAAGGAAGTATTGGATATCAAGGAAGTATTGGATATCAAGGACTTATTGGTTATCAAGGATATCAAGGTTATAAAGGATATCAAGGAAGCATAGGATATCAAGGAAGTCAAGGACAAGCAGGATTTCAAGGAGAAGTTGGATATGATGGAGACCAAGGAGAAATAGGATATCAAGGATATCAAGGATGGATAGGATATCAAGGAAAGATGGGTTATCAAGGAGAAAGAGGATATCAAGGAGAAATAGGTTATCAAGGAGAAAAAGGTTATCAAGGAATAAAAGGAAATAATGGATATCAAGGAAATATTGGATATCAAGGAGAACGAGGTTATCAAGGAATAAAAGGAAATAATGGATATCAAGGATTTATAGGATATCAAGGAGAAAGAGGTTATCAAGGAATTCAAGGAAAGATAGGATATCAAGGAAAAGATGGAAATATTGGTTATCAAGGTCAGTTTGGATATCAAGGACAAAGAGGTGTTCAAGGATATCAAGGATTTAATGGAAAAGATGGAGATAGAGGATATCAAGGAAGTATAGGATTTCAAGGATTACAAGGAATAAAAGGAGAAAAAGGTTATCAAGGAGATTTAGGAGTAAAAGGTGATATTGGAGAAAAAGGTGATCGAGGAGAAAAAGGTGATCGAGGAGAAAAAGGTGATCGAGGAGAAAAAGGAGAAAAGGGAGAAAGAGGAGATCTAGGAGAAAGAGGAGAACTAGGAATTCAAGGTTATCAAGGTTATCAAGGTGAATTAGGTAAAAAAGGTGAGAAAGGATTTAAAGGAGACCAAGGTACAAAAGGAGACCAAGGAGAAATAGGCTATCAAGGAGATAAAGGAGAGAGAGGATATCAAGGAAATATTGGAGAGATAGGAGAGCGAGGATATCAAGGAAAAGAAGGAGAAAGAGGATATCAAGGAATTAGAGGAGAAAAAGGAGAGCGAGGATATCAAGGAAAAGAAGGTGAAAGAGGATATCAAGGAATTAGAGGAGAAAAAGGAGATATTGGTGCACAAGGAATAAATGGAGAAAGAGGAATACAAGGAGACAGAGGATATATAGGTATGCAAGGAGAAAGAGGATTTATAGGTATGCAAGGAAAACAAGGAGAGATAGGTGAGAGAGGTTATCAGGGAATTAAAGGAGAAATAGGATATCAAGGAGTACAAGGAGAAAAGGGAGAGATAGGATATGACGGAGAACAAGGAGAAATAGGTTATCAAGGAATACAAGGAATACAAGGAGTAAAAGGAGAAATAGGTTATCAAGGAGAGCAAGGAATAAAAGGAGAAAGAGGAGAGAGAGGATTTCAAGGAGAATTTGGAGATAAAGGAGATATTGGATATAGAGGTTATCAAGGAGAAAAGGGAGAGCAAGGAATTCAAGGAAGTATAGGATTTCAAGGTATAAGAGGATATCAAGGAGAACAAGGGATAAAAGGAGAGAGAGGATTTCAAGGTATACAAGGAGAGAGAGGAGAGAGAGGATTTCAAGGAGTGATAGGAAAGCAAGGAGTGATAGGAATAATAGGATATCAAGGAGAAAGAGGAGAAAGAGGAGAAAGAGGATATCAAGGAGAGATAGGACTGAGAGGAGATAAGGGCTTAAGAGGAGATATTGGACCGCAAGGAGATAGAGGAGAGAGAGGAAAAGATGGTAGTTTTTCAGTGAAAGGAAATATGTTTGGTGAATTTTTATATTGGAATGGAGTAGATTGGGTGTTAGGAGGAGATAATATAAAGATAGGAAGAAATGCAGGAAAGAATAATCAAAAATTAAATAGTTTATCGATAGGAAATGGAAGTGGAGAAAATAATCAAGGAAAAGGATGTATATCAATTGGTTTAAATTCAGGACAAAATAATCAAGGTAATTATAGTGTTGCTTTAGGATATAATTCAGGATATAATAATCAATCTCAGTATTGTGTTTCATTAGGAAATAATGCAGGAACAAATAATCAAGGAGTGTTAGGTGTGGCTATAGGAAATTATGCAGGAAATATGAGTCAGAAAAATGAGGCAATCTCTATAGGAAATTATGCAGGACAATCAGAGCAAAATAATGGTGCAATCGCTATAGGAAGTAATGCAGGACAACTACAACAAGGAAAGATGAGTGTGTCGTTGGGAGTTAATGCAGGAAAGAATAATCAGGGGGAATGTGCGGTAGCGATAGGAAATAATGCAGGAATGATTAATCAAAGTAAAAATAGTATAGTAATAAATGCGTCAGAAAAAGAATTAAATGGAAGTAGTCAGGGGTTGTATATAAATCCGATAAGAGGAGTTAATTATTATAATCCGTTAAATTATAATCCAATAACAAAGGAAGTGACGGTGTTAAATCAAGGAGAAATATTAAAACAAAAAGAAATAAAATTAAATTCAGAAGAGATTTATAAATTAATTCCAAAAACATATACAACAAAAGAAAATACAAGTGATCAAATAGGATATTTGATTGAAGATGTATTAAAAACAAATAAAGAGTTTATAAATTATTATAATGGAAATGTTATTGGAATAAATTACAATACTATAATAATAAGTTTAATTGAAGAAGTGAGAAAATTAAGAGAGAAAGTATTTGTAGAAAAATAATATTATAAAATAATGATTTATAATATTAATTTATTTATTGATTTTAGTGAAGGTAAAGTTAGCAGCCATTTGCATTAATGAAGTATCAACAACATTTCCAGAGAAGATAGAATCAGAAGCTTTAGCAGAGTTAGGAGTAGAATCAAAGTTAATGATGTTTCCATACATATCAACAAGACGCATATGAAGGTTATTATATCCAGGAGAAATAACAAGAATAGGAATATTAGAAGTGTTAGATAATACTACAAAGTTTGTATCAGAGTTAACAGATACACCAGCCATAGGAATTTCAAAAAGAGTTTTAGTGCGTTGATTAATGGCGACAAAGTTTTGATTATTAGTAAAATAGTTGTTAGCAATACCAGTGTCAAATTGACCTTGGTCATTTTCATTATAAACTTCAAGATAGATATATCTAAAATCATTAATAGATCTTGTGCCAGGTAAATAAGAAGAAGTAATTCTTCTATTAGGTATGACAAGAGAGTTTAATTTAAGATTATAATAAACTTTGTCGTAGATGGTTCCAGGAGAGAATTGAAGGGTATAATAAGCGTTTTTATTAGTTTCAGTAAGGTAGATAAAAGGACCGTAATAAGGGTCATATATAGGAGTAATATCGTCTAATTCTTGAGCAGCGTTTGTAATATTCATAGTATATGTTCCGTTTGAAAAAGTAATATAATTGATAGGTACATATTTAATAGTATTAGTATTTGTAGGATACATTAGATAATATCCAGTGGCAGAGGTATTAATAGAAGTAAGACCATAAAGTCCAGTAATAACTATATCATCTGGTAATGGAACTACTGAATTATTATAAGAGATAATAGCGGGAAGTTCAGAAGGAGAGATATTTCCAGCCCAATTTGTTCCAAAAAATTGGTCACTAGAAAGATCTTTTCTAATAATATTTTTAACGTCAATAAGTTGATTAAGAATGATAACATCTTTAGAGTTTTCAATAAAATTATGACGAATGCTAAAGTTTTTATTAAGAACAGTATTATCAGCAATTATAGTACTAATTTCATAAGGATTATTAAGATTTCCTTGAATAAATAAATAATAGTTTACTAATGATTCGGGAACATAATTAAAAGATTTTTGTAATACAATTTTAGAATAAGAAACGCCATTAACATCAGTATAAGTAGGATTATAAATATATTCAATTACAATGCTATTATAAGTGTCGTTAGTATAAGTATTAGTTCCAGTGGCTAATGTTCCGTCTTTATTATAAATGAATATATTTGCGTCTGTATCTCTTGGTAAAAAGTTTGGAAATATTGAAAATCTATTAAAAGAAGAAAAAGATTTAATATCTTGAACAGATACATTAACGTTTGGAGGAAATTCAATTTGATGACTACTTTGATAAATTCCAGATAAATCATAAGTGTAAATAATAACTACAGTTTGTGATGCACTATCAATAAAATTTGTATAAATAATTTGATTAGATGTATTAGAAGAATCAATAGAAAAAACTTGAGATGCATTTGTTGTTCCAACAACTTTAATTGTTTTTATACTAGATGTTTCATCTATAGCTAAATCATATAAATTAACAAATATGGATTGAGCACTTGAATATAATTTACAACTATACACTACTTTACCTGCTGGTGTAATCGTAATTAATGCTGATGAGCTAATGCTTGTATTGCTTAAATTTAACTGTGAAGTAATAGGATTTGTAAAAGGACCTGCGCTGCTAGTTTGAATATCGTTTAATAAAAGAATAGGAGTGCTAAAATTAGTAACAAATGAAATTTGGTCTTTAGAAGAAATATAATTAAGACGTTCAAAATTAATATTTGCAGTTCCATAAGATGGCATTAACCATACAAATGACCCATTTGTAGTTAAATCGACTTTACTCAAAAATCCATTATAATTTTGTTCTGGACTTACTATTTTATTAACTTTTGATCCATTAGGATTAAAGTTTTCTATTTTATTTCTCCATCCTCCAGTTACATATAAACTAGATAAAGAAGAATTAATAGCTACATTACTAATATTAACATTTAATGGAATAATTGTAGTTAGATCTCCTCCAATATGACTTAACCATTGATTATTAGCTAATGCATCTAATTTATTAATAAATCCCATTCCAATACTTGGATTAAGAGTATATGTAGTACCAAATGATAAAAAGTTTGCTGTAGGAGAATAATAAGTAGCGGCAAAATCTGGATTAGTAACATCGTATAATTGATAAGCATATCCATTTTGTCCTGAACTATTAGATATTAAAAGAGCTGCATAAATTTTTTGACCATTAGTAATTGTACGAATATCTACACATCTTGCTCCTGTAGGAGAAGGAGTATTTTGATTTGGAACATCTATTGGAATAAAATTTGATCCTGGAACATTTGATAAATTTGTATAATCTCTAAAAGCAAAATAATTAGTAAAAAAAGGACCATCTACACTCGTAGATCCTGCTGGTGTTTGAGTTTGAAATCCATAAATTTTTGTAGTAACTGGATTTTGAATTACTGATAAAGGACCTAAGTTTCTATTATAATTCCAAGAACTATCTGCGGTATAATTAGGAGAATAATTCCATCCAGGACAACTAATAATACCAATACTTTGAGGAAACGTTACATCAAATACAGCAATAGTAGTTTGACCTAAATTTCTTGTTAATAATTTTACAGTATTATCTGGATATTTAAAAATACTAGCTGAATTTGCATGTCCTCCAAATATTCCTTCTACTTTATTAGCTGTATATTCAGTAATAGTGTTATCATCGTTAATTTCAATAGGATAAAGTATTGAACTATTTATTAAATAATTTGTCAAATCTCTTTGTATCCATATAACAAATGCCCAAACTGTAGAATTTGGATATACATATGTCTTTAATGATACTGATAGTTGTTCATTTCCTGGTGGAGGTGATGCAAATGGATTAGTTAATGCTGTATTAGTAAGTGTAGTAATTGTATTATTATCATTAATCTTATATTTTTTAAATGCATCTTTTGTTAACACACAGCAAAAAAGTTCATCTTGAAATGTATAAATACTCATATCTCTAAATCCAAAAGATTCACTTCCTCCTCCTGTTGCAACTACTACACTAAATGTAGTAACAAAAGATAAACCAAAAGAAGTACTTAACTTAGTAACAGCAAGATAAGAAGTAGAATCAGATGCAGTCTTCTTAAAACCTATAAAAACATAAATAAAATCATTATGTTTAATAACCTTAAAACTTGCAACATTTCCTATTGTAAAAGAAGTTCCATTTATTGAGTTTGGATTACCCGGTTGATTTATTGCTAAAAAACCAGTTATAAATTCAACATCATTAATATTAGTAATATCTTCTAAAATTAAATTAGAGCCTCGTAAAGACATCAATACAGTATCTTCTTCAAGTATAAATATTTGATTTGGTAAATTAACCATATCAATCGCTGCAATAGGATTTAAATAACCATTATTAAATGTATAAGTAACAGTTCTATTATAATGTTCACTTGATATTGTTACTGGTTGTAATATAAAAGGAACATTATAAGGTAATGCATTAAAATTTCCAGATATTGAGGTTTCTTTAAATCCATACATATATCCTGTGTCTGTTATTAAATTTTTAGAAGTTGTATATAAATTTTGAAATAATGGATAATTAGATGATACTAAAATAGGATTTGCAATATTATCTATATTATATATTGTTTTAAAAGAGTCAATAACAAAATAACTTTCGTTTTGAACATATATTTGACAAGGATTATATAAAGAATTTAAATATTGTACTAAAGTTATATTATTAAGTGCTGTTATATCTAATAACACTGTACTAGAACCATTTTCAAATCCCATTAATGTATAAAGATTTACTCCTTTCTTAAATACTTGTGTTAACGGAATATTTGATAACGTTGAATAATTTTCTGTTATTACTCTTTGTAATTCTAATATATCAAAAATACCCCCTGATACAGCCGCAAATAAATTTAACTGAGGACTCCAACAAACACTTGTCCAATTTTTATCTGAGGCCGATATCCTTGAAACCCAATTTACTCCATCATAAGATGTCATCACTCTATCTCCCACTCCGCTATTAGATACCGCAACAAATAAACTTAATTGAGGACTCCAACAAACGCTTGTCCAATCGTTATCTGAGGCTGATGCTCTTGTAATCCAAGTAATACCATTAGGAGAAGTCATCACTCTATCTCCCACTCCACTATTAGATACCGCAACAAATAAATTTAAGTAAGGACTCCAACAAACACTTGTCCAATTGTTATCAGCTGCTGAAGTTTGAGTGGTCCAAACAATTCCGTCTGGAGATGTCATTACTCTATCTCCTGTTCCATTTGTAGATACAGCAACAAATAAATCTAACTCAGGACTCCAACAAACACTTGACCAATCGTTATCAGCTGCTGAAGTTTGAGTGGTCCAAGTAATACCATTAGGAGAAGTCATAACTCTATCTCCAACTCCACTATTAGATACAGAAACAAATAAATCTAACTCAGGACTCCAACAAACACTTGTCCAATCGTTATCAGCAGCTGAAGTTTGAGTGGTCCAAGTAATACCATTTAAAGATGTCATTACTCTATCTCCCACTCCACTATTAGATACAGCAACAAATAAATTTAAGTCAGGACTCCAACAAACACTTGTCCAATCGTTATCTGATGCAGATGTTCTTGAAATCCAATTAATACCATTTGAAGAAGTCATCACTCTATTTCCAACTCCGCTATTAGATACCGCGACAAATAAATTTAATTCAGGACTCCAACAAATACTAGTCCAATCATTATTGACTGAAGGAGTTTGAGTGGTCCAATTAATGCTATTAGAAGAAGTCATAACATTATCGTTAATTGCAATTTTTATAATGTATAGTTTACTTAATATATCTGCAAATGTAACATATAATATAGATCCGTCAAAAAATAATGATGGTTTAATTAAACGATTAGGTTGAAGGGCAGAAGGAGGTTCGCTAAATGTAAAAGTAGTTGGAAGCATATATAAAAAATTAAAACCTCCTGATGTATTTGTTAAATCAATATAATAAAATCGTAAATTAAAGTTATATGTTCCAAAAGGCGATTCGCTTACATAGTCATATGTAACACATATCATATAATTATTATAAAGAATAGAATTTGAATATTTATAATTATCATCTGTTCCAGCGCTTGCTCCTGATTCAGCACTCCAAGTAAAAATATTTGTAGAATAATCTAATGTACTTAAAACAAAATCACGATTTAAAGTTGGAGAAGTAAAATCTCCAACTGATGCAGTAATTAAATATCCAATATTGTTATATGTAGCAAAAAATGAATTTGTTCCTAGTATTGGAAATACAGGATACAAAGGATAACCATAAAAAGCAGGAGTTGTTGTAACTATATTTTGATATACTCTAGACATTCCTGTAGAAGATGTACTAAATATATCTACATACAATTCTGATCCTCCAAAAGGTAAAGGATCCGTAACAGCATAATGAACATAAGTCATATATGTATCACTGTTATATGTATATGTAGTTCCCCATATATTATTTATTTGTATTGGTCCTATATTTTCGTTAATTTCATTAACATAATTTATAGTAGGATTATAAGGATTTACATTAGCAGATATATATAAATTTAATGCTGTATCAATATTAACATTTGAACGTCCATTTGCTTCTGTGTTTGTTAAGTCTTGATTACTACTATAAATATGATATCCCCAACTATGACCATTTATAGTATATAAATTTCCCACAAGATTTAATGCAACTAATCCAAGACATATATTATTGTTTGTTGGATTTGTTATTACAAAATTAGTTTGTGCAGTTCCTGGTACACCTACTAACAAATCTACTGTATCAGTAAACTCAAATAAAAAGTAAACTGTTGTAAGAGATAATATATCTGAAAAATATAAGTCAAACGAACAACGATTACATTCATTAGTTTGACTTTGTGATTTAGTATAACAAATCCAAAATGCATCAAGAGCTCCATTTACCACAGTAAGTTGAACTAAATATGCTTGCGGACATCCAAATCCTATACTTACTAACTTATTATCTCCTTCATATAATTCAAAATCAACATATTCATTTAAAGGATGTTTCATTATACCACATACTAAAAAAATAACCGGATTTGTAGGACCTTGTTGAACCTGTTTAACATTTAAAATAGTTCCGTTTACTACTCTTATTCTTGAACTATAATAATCTGGATCTATTTGTAAAGTTGTAGTAAATGCATCTGCTAAACTTCCTGATGTACCTGTTGATGGAACTCCTAACACTTGCGTCCCTGTCGTATCATCCTTAAATTTTACCGAAAAATCCGTCGGAAATGGATATTTTTGATCATCTCGAAATTCACTATCAATCGTCACATAATATGATGGCGTAGTCATCTTTTATTATTAAAAATATATTATTTTTAATATTAAATTAAATTATTTTTGATATCTCTCTTAATATTCTTTAAGTATCGCTTTTTTAAAATATATACTTTCCTCAAATATACATTTTTAAAAATTTATATTGTTTATTTTAATATCGTTATATATTAAAATAACATAAATGTCAAACAATAACTCGGCATTTAAATATAATAATTTACAAAAACTAAACAATCCGTTTAACGGTTACCCTGATCCGGGACCGTTTTTAAGTCTTAATACACTTTATGTAGATTATATCTTTCTTAACTCTGGAGCTACTGGACCTTTTCCTGCTCCTGTAGGAGCTCAAGGAAAAACTGGAGCCACAGGCTATCAAGGTTATCAAGGTTATCAAGGTTATCAAGGTTATCAAGGCTTTACTGGTTATCAAGGCTATCAAGGCTATCAAGGCTATCAAGGAGACACTGGAGCTCAAGGCTATCAAGGTTATACTGGTTATCAAGGTGAAACTGGTTATCAAGGACCTCAAGGACATACTGGTTTAGGTTATCAAGGTTATCAAGGTGAAACTGGAGAAAGAGGTCCTCAAGGTAACATAGGTCCTCAAGGATTAACAGGAGCTACTGGATTAGGATATCAAGGTTATCAAGGTTTTACTGGTTCAACTGGGTATCAAGGTTATCAAGGACCTACTGGTATTGGTTATCAAGGAGAAACTGGATATCAAGGAGAAACTGGTTCAACTGGTGCTATAGGTTATCAAGGTGACACTGGAGCAACTGGTTATCAAGGTTATCAAGGTTATCAAGGTTATCAAGGTTATCAAGGTTACCAAGGAGAAACTGGGTCTCCTGGTCCAAGAGGTTTTCAAGGTGTAAGTGGTCCAACTGGTTATCAAGGTTATCAGGGATATCAAGGTGATACAGGAGCAACTGGTTATCAAGGTTATCAGGGATATCAAGGAGATACAGGAGCAACTGGTTATCAAGGTTATCAAGGCTATCAAGGCTATCAAGGCTATCAAGGCTATCAAGGCTATCAAGGTGATACAGGAGCAACTGGTTATCAAGGATATCAAGGCTATCAAGGATATCAAGGATATCAAGGTTATCAGGGATATCAAGGAGATACAGGAGCAACTGGATACCAAGGATATCAAGGTTATCAAGGTTATCAAGGCTATCAAGGCGATACAGGAGCAACTGGTTATCAAGGATATCAAGGATATCAAGGATATCAAGGTTATCAGGGATATCAAGGAGATACAGGAGCAACTGGTTATCAAGGATATCAAGGATATCAAGGTTATCAAGGTTATCAAGGCTATCAAGGCTATCAAGGCGATACAGGAGCAACTGGTTATCAAGGATATCAAGGATATCAAGGATATCAAGGTGATACAGGAGCAACTGGTTATCAAGGATACCAAGGTTATCAAGGCTATCAAGGTTATCAAGGAAGTACAGGAGCAACTGGATACCAAGGTTATCAAGGTTATCAAGGTTATCAAGGTTATCAAGGATACCAAGGCTATCAAGGATATCAAGGATACCAAGGATACCAAGGATATCAAGGATATCAAGGATATCAAGGATACCAAGGATACCAAGGTTATCAAGGAAGTACAGGAGCAACTGGATACCAAGGATATCAAGGTTTTACCGGAGCAACAGGTTATCAAGGATATCAAGGTTTTACCGGGTCCCAGGGACCGACTGGAGCAACAGGTTATCAAGGATATCAAGGAAGAACAGGAGCAACAGGTTATCAAGGATATCAAGGATATCAAGGTGAAACTGGAGCAACAGGTTATCAAGGATATCAAGGATATCAAGGAAGAA
>Ga0214921_10005221_pt1 | contig 18493 bp, 22 predicted proteins | sample LL1505_MetaG_FD_177992 | JGI IMG/M metagenome (GOLD analysis project Ga0214921, IMG submission 177992) | Freshwater microbial communities from Lake Lanier, Atlanta, Georgia, United States - LL-1505 | ecosystem: Environmental > Aquatic > Freshwater > Lake | place: USA: Georgia | collected... | reverse complement strand
TATGTTTACGACTATGTTTACGACTATGTTTACGACTATGTTTACGACTATGTTTACGACTATGTTTACGACTATGTTTACGACTATGTTTACGACTATGTTTACGACTATGTTTACGACTATGTTTGCGACTATGTTTGCGACTATGTTTGCGACTATGTTTGTGACTATGTTTGCGACTATGTTTACGACTATGTTTACGACTATGTTTGCGACCATCAATTTTAGGAGAAACAACGTCTAATCCATGACTATTTTTATCAAAAATATAATTTAAATTATAATCTTCGACTTGCTTGTTATAAAAAAAATCCGCATTTTTATAATCTATATCAGAAATAGTACCGTTTTTTAATTTTATTTTATAAATTGGTTCTAGTTCATTTAATATAACTTCATTTATTGTTACTTTAGTTACTTTGCCTTCAATTAAAACTTTAACTTCATCTTCAACATTAAAAATTTGTTTTTTATCAGATCTTAATATTTCTATTTTACTTTTGAAATTACGTGGTGCTAATTCCCTTAATATATGTTTTTTATTATCTAATAAAACATTTACATTTTCGTAATTTTTTGCGAAGTGATCAGCCATAAATTCAGAACAATTATCATTTAATTCTATTCCTGTAAAATTTATATTATTTTCGATACATGAAATACCAGTTGTTCCGGTTCCAGCATAAGGATCTAAAATATTCTTCCAATCTTTTTTATTTCCGTAAATTTTTATTAATTGTGTTACTAAATCATCTGAAAATACGGCTGTTGTTGTACATCCTGCTGATTCTGCAGGACTTGACCCCTCTTTTTTTTTAGATGTCCCCTCTGTCTTTGTTTTACTAATTAAATAATTTGTTGGTTTACCAGACTCAGGGATATCTTTATTCATTTCAAAATTACTATCACTATAAATATCATCTTTTGATTTTTTTGCAAATACATAAATAAGTTCAACAACTCTTTTTAATCTATCACCTGGTTGTAATTGTGCTACTTTATGCCAACTTATAGTATCTATAAGAGTCCATTTTGTATTTTTTATAATTTCAGCAACGGTTAAAGTTGGAAGATATCCATTATGTTTAAAATAACTTTGATTCCATAAAACTATTCCATCATCTGAAACTAAATTTTCAAAACATTTAAAATATTCAACTTTATTATTAATAAAATCAGATGGCTCATAATCATCTTTTGACTCATATAATATTTTGCTTCCTTTACCTAAATTATATGGCGGTGATGTAATCACAGCGTCAAATATGTTTTTAAAAGAGTTTTCCTTCACCCATTTTTGCATAATTTCTAAACTATCACCATTATAAATGTTTATTTTAATTTTTTCATCACTGTCTGGTTCATCTACTTTCATTTTTTTTGAAGGCGGTGTATCGAATATTTCACTTTCGCTACTAAAACGTTTCATGATTGATTTTTTTTATTTAAAACAATATAAAAATAATAATCTTAAAAGTTAATTAACATTAATAATATGAAAAGATTAAAAAAACTTAAAATACCAAAAGCAATTAGACAACAAGTATGGCTTAAATATAATGGTCCTTATTTTGATAATAAATGTTACATTAAGTGGTGTACAAATAAAATAACAGTTTTTAATTATCATGTAGGGCATAATATCCCAGAATCTAAAGGCGGAACTATAGAAATCGGTAATTTAAGACCAATATGTTCGAATTGTAATCTATCAATGTCATCTAAATTTACAATTGATGAATGGAATGATTTAAGTTGTAAAAGAAAATCATTTTGTAATAGAATATTTTCTTTTTTCTTTAACTAAATTTTATATTTAAAAAAATAATTTTATATATTATATATCTATTATAAATTATGGATCAAATAAGATTATCTGAAAAAAACTTAATTAAGATTGATATTAAGGATAAACAAGTATCTATCTCCAGAAATAAAGAAACAATAAAACGATTATCAAATATACAAGAACATCAAAGTTTTTATAAAAAACAAATTGATAAATTAAATGAAAAAATTAAAGAAGATGAGCAAAAAATAATAGAATATGAAGAAAAGTTAATTCAGATATCAAATGGCTTATTAGATGGCGAATTAATGGATAGAAGAATTGTAAATAATGATAAAATGAAAAAAAGAGATGATATTTCATCAAAAAAAGTGATTGAAAAGAATGAAAAAAAGGATGAAGATAAGAAAATTTTAGATAATGAATACAAAACTTTCAGAAAAAATGATGGAACATCTGATTATTCTCTTAATAAAGAAACAAATAAGTTTTTTGATAATAATAATAAAATTCCAGATTATATGAAACAAAATTTGAAAGACATGCCATCTAACAAAGGATATATCTGGAAAAATATATTATGTTTTGGTGAATTACCAAAAGAATCTGATAATCTAATTCTTTTTGAAAAATGTAGAAATAATATTCTTAAAATCCATGAAATATCATATGATAGACATTTAATATATGAAAAGAATGGTAAAAATCAAAAAGAATTAATATCGAATATAGAAAGAAAACATATTTAAAGAAATATTTATATATTATTAATAATATATAAAATGTCATCAACTGAATCATCCCTTACAGCACCTGAAGATAGAGATCGTGTGAATAAATGGAAGCCTGATCAATCACAACCACCGCTTACAAATGAACAAGCCGAGGAGGCTTTAAAGGAATTAAATATTACATCATTTGTTGATAAATTCCCAAAGGTAGATAAGACTTATAGTGATCCAGCAGTACCACTCCAAACGATCGGATTATTTAGTTTCATCCCAGCAAAAGGAGCATCACCAAATGAGAATGGTGTCTATGGTTTTGCTAAGATTAGAGGTAATTATGCTTCAGAAATGGAAGCATCTCAACGTGCCGAGTATTTGATTAGAAATGTTGATAGTTATCATAATATTTTCCATACATATGTTGGACGTCCTTTCCCTATAACTATTTCATCTAAATATTCAGCTGAAACTTCAGAAGTAGATATTAGAAAGGAAATGGTTAAGAATGTTTCTAGTAGTATAAAAGATAAGAAAGAAGAGGAACAGCGAGAAATTAAGGAGATTCAACAACGTGAGAAGAATCTATTAGAAGAGTCCAAGCGTGAAGAAGTAGATCCTTATGAAGAGTATATTACACAAAAAGTAAAACTTGCTTCACTATCTTTTACTTATCTTGAACATCAAAAGAAAATGGCTGAAATCAAAGATATTGTTTTGAAAACTAGAGATATTTTGAAAAATATGGATGATGAACATCCAACATTTAAGGATAGTTATTATCAAAAATATATGGATGCCAGAAAGGAAGCCGGAATTAAGGAAGATGAAAAAGAAACTGAAAACAGTTTTATTAAGTTCTTAGTTCAAGATGCCGATTTAGGTTTCTAAATTGTTTTTTAAACTATAAATAAAGTTTAAAAAATTATACATAGACTTGCTTCATATACTGAAGTTCAGTACTAGATAAAATATTTAAATTAAGATTTACATATCTTGATGGTATATTTTCATAATTACCCCAAACATCATTAATTAAATTTGCTTTTCTTCGAACATTAGTTAATAACGATAATGGATCATTTGTTAATTCATTATAATTATATAAATAATTATTTGGTAAATATATTCCTTCATATATATCCCCATTGGATGTTTTTAGCGCCATCCATACATTTGAAGGTGTTGTATATGTTATACCATCAATAGTATAGTTAAAACTGTCAGAAAATCCGAAAATTCTATTAATATTTGTTTTATCCATTACTTCTTTAATTTTAGATGGAATATTTTCTAATATATTATAACAAAAAAATTCTTTTTTAAATTCTTGATAATTTGTGTTGCTAACAAGAAATATATTATTATTTGATGTATATATATATGAAAATAATAAATTAATAGTGGGATTACTATAATTACCATAATATGTGATAGTATTTTTAGTATTAGAACAAGAAGAACTACTACAAATACCATTTGGATCACAACATTCACCAACTGCGCATTTTCCAAACGATGAACCGCATTTAGTTTTTGGCGGAGAACCAGTGACTGTAGTTGATATTGGTATATTTAGATTATTATAAATAGCCAATTGGTCTTTAAAATATAAAGTACAATTAGAACTACTACAATAACCACTTGAATCACAACATTCATTATTGTTCGCACATTTTCCAAATTGTGGACCACATCTATTTGGAATATCTGATATTATATCTGTTTTTCTAAATTCAGAAATAGCTATCGTTTTTATATATTTATTTAATAATTCTATATCATTACCTTTATAAACTATAATTGCATTTTTAAATCCTTTGTATCTTATATAACTTATATTTAATGGATCTATATCCATCCATGAATTATCATCTTTCATATATCTTATATTTTTATTTTGAGCATATGTATAAATATCAGATGTAGGTGGCGAGTAATTATAATTAATACCTGATGCATTTTTCATTTCTTGAGATTGATATATCATATCAAGAGAAACATTATAAACTGTTGCCCATAATTGATATTTTTGTGGTATAGTGTAAAATGCTTCATTTTCACTATTTATTCTAAAAGTAATAGGTCCTATTTCTTCCGAATATATAATTCCTCCGTTTGGCAACATTCTTTTTATATCTGCAGGCGTTGATAAATCTTTTCCTTCTGTATTTCTAACTAAAGGACTTTTAGAATAAATAACAGTTTGTGGTATATTTTTTTCTTGAGACTTAAATAATAATTGAATTAAATTTTCTTCTGTTATACAAGTTTTTCCTATGCATAACATAGAAGATACTGATGTATCATAATCTTCTTTAGTTTTTGGATTTAGACATGAATATTTATTAAAAAAATATATTCCATATATCAATATAGATAAAAATATAAAAAAAATTAATAAAATAAAATATGTTTTGTTTTTCATTTATTAATTATATTATAAAATAAAAATAATTTATTTTATGGTTAATAATTATAAATAATTTAAAATAAAAAATGTATTAAAATAAAATGTATTATATATTTTTTTATGTATTTTGCATTTTAATGATTTATTATAAAATAAATAAAGGAAAATTAATTTATCAGAATAATGCGATGATGATAATAAATAATGGGAAAAAAAAGAGTATTAAAATATTAACATATAATATCAAGAGTATGCCTCATATTTTATCTCGTAATTATGAGAAAATAAAAGATTTAATATTGAAATATGATGTTTTATGTCTTCAGGAGAATTTTTCTACTCTTTTAGGAACAAATAAGAAATGTTACGGATATAATTGTATAATACCTGAAGGATCATATGGTAAAATGATAGATTCTGGATTATCTGTATATTCTAAATATAATATAGAATATATAGATTTTATAAGATTTGATAATTTAGCATCAATTGATAAATTATCAGATAAAGGATTTATAATATTTAAAATCGATGATTTATATATAATTAATCTTCATTTACAAGCAATATATTCAAAAGATGATGATAATAAAAAAATAACTAAAAAACAATTAGATCAAGTTATAAATTATTGTAATAACTTAAATAAAGTATTAATATGCGGTGATTTTAATATATGTTTATCAAATCTGAATATACCAGGGTATAATAAAATTATATCAAATATTCCAACTCATTGGAGTATTTTAGATGGTATAATGGATACATCTTCAAAATATAAAAAAAATGATAATTTTATTCCATTTTACCTAGATGGTGGATTTTATAAAAATATAAAAGTTAAAAATATACAAATACAAGATGAAATAGATAATACTGACCATTTAGGAGTTTCATTTGAAATAATATTATGAGAAGAATATTAAAATTTTTATTTTATTTATTATAATAAAATGTCAAGAATATCTGATTATTCAAATTTACGTGAAGGTTATTTAAATAATACTAAATATGTATCAACACCTCCAAGCCCTCCAAGCACTACAGTTCTACCTAAAAACACTCCACCTATTTGCCAAGCGAAAGCAGGTCAGTATTGTTTATTTTCAAATAAAGAAGTTAAAACTTGTCCAAAACATCACTATTGTCCCTCTGATAAATTAGAAATACCAACTCCATGTCCACCGAATACAATGAATCAGAATGAAGGTTCTACTAAAGCAGAAAATTGTGTAAAATCTAATGTTTGGGTAGAAGGACTTGTCAGAGGACAAATAGAATACCAAAAAATTTTAAACTATGCTGATAGACTTGATGTAGGTCTTTCACCCGGTTATATAATAACTGGAAATGGTATAGAATTATGTGACAATACTCGCCTTTGTCCAGGGGGTAAAAAAGATAATATAAGAGATTTAATTGGGTATGATTTGGGTTTATTTTGCAATTCGAATGAAAAAGGTATTCCTAATCATAAAGATCAAAATTATCATTGTACTTCAATTATTCAAGGAAATAAAGATTTAAGATTAAATGGAAATTCAAAAGGAGTTCGAATTGATAAACAAGGAAATAGAGATACATATTCTGATAGAGATGATATAAGTCAAGTTTGTAAACCCGGATATTATTTGTACAATGTTCAAAATCATCCAAATTGTAACGGTAGAAAAGGGTGGTGTAAAAAAATTCCAACAAGTGTCAATGACGAAGATTCGACATGTATATTATGATTTTAATTTATAAACAAAATTTTATAAATTAAATATTATGACAGACTTAAGTAAATTAGGAAATTTAAATCATTATCTTCCAAGAGATTTTAATCCACGAATTCGTGACGAATGGATTGCTAATATAGCAAAAGATATTCCATCCGGTTCTAAAATAATTGATGTTGCATCCGGAAATCGTCCGTATATGAATTTATTTTCACATTGTGAATATTATTCTCACGAATTCGAGGGAAATAAAGAAATATTGGATACTTTTAGAGGAGAAAAAGAAAAAGATAATAAAAAATATGATTATCAAGGAGACATAACAAATTTAACAGAAATAAAAGATGAAAGTTTTGATTATGTTTTATGCACAGAGGTATTAGAACATACACCAGAACCCATAAAAGCAATCAAAGAATTAACAAGAATTTGTAAAAAAGGTGGTCAGATCATACTAACAGCACCATTTACATCAGGATTACATCAAGAACCATTTCATTTTTATTCTGGATTTTCACCACATTTTTATGAATATGTTGCAAATAAGTATAATCTTTTAAAAGTTAAAGAAATAAAAAGCCAAGGTGATTTTTTCAAATTGATGAGTTGGTTTACAAATTTAGCAATGCAATTTCGTTTACCAGATTCATCTGATTATATTGTAAATACAGTAAGTCATTATATGCAATCTTATTATTTAACAATGAGTGAAACATTTGGAGATTCTTCTGGTAATATAGTAGATACATCAAAACATTTTACTATTGGGTATATGGTAATTTATGAAAAAATATAATTTTTAAGTAATATAAATGTTATAATAGTAAATATAAGAATAAATAGAAAAACGATTTCTAAAATAAAAAATTGAGAATATTCAGGTATAATTCTAATAATTCTATTAAAACTAGGAGTTCCAGGTATACTACAAAAAAAAGCATTTGAATTTTTAACTTCTTTTATATTACTACAATTTTCAAAGATTATTCCATTATAATCAATATCTAAAAAAGGGAATGAATCACATAACTGATTAAGATTACGTTGATCATCATCTGATATATTACAATTAATAATACTATCTAATACTATTTTCAAATATTTTACATAACCCATGTACATTCCAGCATTTGCAACATAACCATTTTTACATTCACCATGTATTTTGTTTTGAATGTAAGATGTTATAATTTCTGGATCACATGGAGAATATTTATATAAACCATGTTTGCTATCAAGAGAATATAAAACTTTACAATTCATATTTTTAAATAAATAAAGTAATTGATCATGATCTTCTTTTTTTATATATGAATCAAAACCATCTAATGAAATTACAATTTCATCATCAGGTAAGCTATTTAAATACTTTAGAATTTCTCTAGCTTTTCCTATAAATCCGTCCCATTTACTTCCAAAACCTAATACAATTACATTTTTATGTTTACTAAGTTCATTAAATGTTCCTTCATCATGTGTTGCATAAATAATAATTTTCATTTTGTTAATTAAAATAATTTTTTAAACTAAAAAGTTTAAAAATTAATTATAAAAATTATTTATTAAAATATTTACATTATTATTAGAAAATTCTTCTAATACCATAACAAATGGACCATCACTCATAAATTGTCCTGGAGGATATAAAATAAATCTGTATGATGTTCCATTAATTCTTTTAGAATTTGTACCATCATTTTCTAAAATTATTTTACTATTTGCATTAGTACCATCTTTATTACAAAACCAATAATCTGTTGGTGAATTAAAACATATTCTAAAAGACATATTATTTCCATAATTAAAACCTACCCTATTTTGATTAGGTATAGTTTTATAATAAACACAAGGTATATCACCAAAAAGTATTACTTTGCTATCTTTAGATTCATCTAAGGGTCGAGTTAAATTAATATCATTTGATATAACAATTAAGTCTTTCCAACCATAATCAGTAAAATATTCACTTTGAGCTTTAAATAAGAGATTTTTATTAAAACCTCGAGGTGGTTTACGAGCATCAAAATATTTTTGGATCGATTCATAATTATATTCAGTAAATGTATTAAAACATTTGGTTTTATCTTGACTTACAAAATATCCATTTGGACATGACATACATATACTTTGTCCAGTTTTATTATTATAAGAACCATTTGGACATGATATACATGTATTTTGTCCAGAAAAATTATTAAAAGTTCCAGTTGGACATGATTTACATGTACTTTGTCCAGTTAAATTATTATAAGTTCCAATTGAACATGATATACATGTACTTTGCCCAGTTAAATTATTATAAGTTCCACTTGGACATGACATACATCTACTTTGTCCAGTTAAATTATTAAAAGTTCCAATTGGACATGACATACAACTAGTTTGTCCAAGTAAATTAGTAAAAGTATAAGTTCCACTTGGACATGATTGTGGCAGAATTTTTGGTGGCATTTTTTATTATTTATAATAAAAAAATATAATAAAATTTAAATTTTTTAAAATTACATAATAGAACAAGCATTTGAGTTCGCGACAATTGGAGCGTTAAACATACCAGCACCCAAATTACTTGAATCAAATAAAGGTTTATCATAAGGATTAGTACCAATAGCAGCACCTAAATTATCAATCGAGACAGGTTTTGCACAATATGGTTTTCCATTATCATATCTTAATACATTAGATGAATCAATACATGTATAACCACCATCTGTTCCAGTTTTAAGAACTGTACAATATCCTTCATCATCATATACTTGTTTTATTCCACTTATTATATCTCCTTTTGTTGGTTTTTCGCATTTAAGACATGCGATAGGACGATTAATACCTGGTACACAATCTTGTCCAGATTTTGTATATTTACATTTATTTAAATTAGAATCATACGTATATCCAGTCATACAATTATTTGTCTTAACACATTTACCGTTTTTATCATATAAAGATATTGAATAATCACTATTAACATCACAATTTTTACCATATGAATTATGTACACATTCAGTAAAATTTACAACATTATTATAACCTTTTTTACATTCTAAAGATTTTTGACAAATTAAATTATCATCACAATTTTTACCATATAAATTAGATATACATTTAGTTAAATCTTTATCATTATTATATTTTTTTTTACATTCTAAAGTTTTTTGACAAATTAAATTATTATCATTACAATTTTTACCATATAAATTAGATACACAATTATTAAAATATGTATCATCACTATCATTACCATAATAATTTTTTTTACAATCTAAAATTTTTTGACAAATTAAACCATTTTCATTTTTAACATATTTATAATTAAAATTATCTGGTTCTTTTGGTTTACATAAATTACCAGGTGCTATTTCAGGTATACTATTTCTCCAATTTAATACAGCATCAGGTAAATTTTGAAATTTTACGTCAGTATCCATATATTGATTAAGCACTGGACTTGCTATGTTTACCATAGTGTTTAATATATCCCCTGAATTTCTCATAATATAATCATTTAATGGTTCCAATGCTTTAGCTTCAGCATCCATTAATTCTCTTAATATAACAGTTCCTATAAGCATTTCTGCAATTTGTTGACCGAGTGCAACATTACAATCTCCTTTATTTGAAATATTTGGATTTGGTTCATATCCTGCCTTATATTTGAAACAATAATCGCTGTCTATTTTACAAAATCCTGATAATGTCTTACATGTATTAGTTAGTTTACAATCTTCATCTGAACCTGTAATTGTAATATTTTTATCATACTCTAGACCTATTTTATTGCATGTTTGCATCATTGTTGGGTCAGCAATTTTACATTTACCATCTTTCCACTCACTATAAAAATTTATTAAATTATTAGTATCAAATGCAATACCAGCAACGCAATTTGATTCTGTATATGAACATATACCATCAGTAGTGATAAAACCTTTATTATTTTGACATAAATTTCTATAATCTATGTTTATTTGTGCATACAAATCCTGACAATCTTTTATATTCATGTTTGTTAAATATTCTTTTACTTTATATTTTAAACAATTATTAGTAAATATATTATTATCAGGATTATATGCATCAACTAGATATTGTATTTTATTACCATTATTAAAACTTGTTATATCTTTATTAATTTCAATTATAAATCTGTCACCATTCGTAAAAAAAATTTTTTTAGCAAGTAATAATTCAAAATAGTTAACACCATCTCTAGTTAATGGTCCTATAATTAAATTTTTATCAATTTCACTCTTTGTTAAATTATCCTCAAATTCATTCTGATACATGTTTTTAAGTGCAAAAAGACCTTCATTTGTCAACATTGAACTATAATTTACAGATCCAACTGTGGCACCAGCATAATCTGCTATATCTAAAGATAATGAAATACCTGAAAAAACTAAGTCAGGTGACTTAAGTAACAATTTACCAAAGCCTTGGATACCAGCTTTTAATCCAGCAACACCATTTTTAAAATCTTTTATTAACGTACTATTATCTACTATTTTTGTTATCTCGTCACTAGATTTAATATTATTAGTAACTGATTTTTCAATAGAATCTATAGCAGCTTGTTCTATATTTTTTAATAATTGTTTCATAGAATCAGCATAAAACTTTGACATTGAAGTTTTTATTAATTTTAAATAAGATTTCATATTACGAATTCTATATTTTTTCAGTTCTGAAAAGAGTGATTTTAAATTTTTATCTAAATCTTTAATTTTTTCAAATCCTATTAATGCAATATCTCCATCCTCGCAAACTCCCACTAAAAACTTAAAAAAATCGATTGGTATATCAAGTATATAACCAATTACCGACTTTGTTTGTAACGATATTAAATAATCTGTTACTAATAATGGAAGTACTGTACCTGTTGGTAATTGTACATCCCAATTTTCAACACTATCATTCTTAGTATTTTGTTTTTTAGTATTTTCATATCCTTCACTTAATTTTGAATAATTTTTTGTATTATCTTGATATCCTTCACTTAATTTTGAATAATTTGATATTTTTCTTGACATGTTATTTTATTTTTATAAAATAAAAATAAAATAAAAATAAAATAATTTAAAATATAATAATTTAAAATAAAATTATAATTTAGTAATTGATTGTAATTTAATTTTTTGCATATTTGTTTTATTTGTATTTTTACTATCAGCTATCTTTTTTAATACTTCTTTAGCATTTGAAACACCACTTTCTTCTAATATGCGAATAGTATCATTTTCTGTATCTTTTTTTGATTTTCTAATTTTCTGTGCTTTATTCTCAAGAACTATAGCAGTATTTTGATATTTTAACCCAGGTTGTTCTTTTTCATTTAAATAAGATATAATATATTTTTCAATTTCTGTTGCTCTTTTCTTTAAATTTTTTGTTTGAGTTTGTAATCTCTTAATTTCTAAATTTATTTCTTTTAACTCTTGTACATTACTTTGTATAGATGCCATTTTAAAATAAAACTTTTCTTTTTTTAAATTAATAAAATTTTATTTCCAGAATGAATAAATTTTTGAATCAAGTTCATATTCTTTCCAATACTTAACTTCTCTATTAGGACATGTCTTGACCCATTCCCACATTCTTTTCAATCCTTCTTCTAAGGACACATTTTCTACGAATCCTAATATTTTTTCTGATTTTTCATAAGAAGACCAGGCATGTTTAACTTCTCTACGTCCTTCAAGATGAACAAATTTACCATGTCCTGTAATTTTCATTACAATTTTTGATACATCTTTTAGAGATATATGATTCTTACTACCTAAATTAATCCTTTGATTCTTTGCATCACTTGATATTGCTGATTTCCATAAACATGGTAACATATCATCAATATAAGAAAAAGAACGAGTTTGTTCACCATCTCCATAGATAGTAATTGGTAAATTATGTAAAGATTGATACATCCAGATACCTAAAACATTTCTGTATGGATCCCATATATTTTGATACTTTCCATACACATTATGTGGTAGAATAATACAATATTCTAAATCATGTTGATCAAAAGCTACTTTTAAATCCATTTCACATGCATATTTGGCTATTCCATAGGGGTCTACAGGATTAGGAATCATATCTTCTGTAAATGGTGCTACATTATCACCATATGTGGCCATACTACTTGTAAATATAAATCTTTTAATTTTATATTTAATAGCCATGTTAATAAGGAAAACAGTTGGAATTATGTTAGATATGTAATTATATTTTCTAATAAAAGGAGATAATCCTTCAGGAGCATAAGCAGCGAAATGAAAAATATAAGATATATTACTTGTCAAAAATATGTTTTCAATAATTGTAAAATCAGAGGTTAAATCAGCTTTAATAAAAGCAAAATGAGTATCATTTGTTGATATATTGTCAATATATCCTCCAGATAGATCATCAATTCCATATATTTTCGATATTCCAAGTATATTTTTATTTTCTAGAAGATAATGACAGAAATTAGAACCAATCATACCCGCAACTCCTGTAATTATAACATTCATTCGTGAAATTTTATTTAATAAAAGAATATATTTAAATATAAAAATTATTATTATAATAAAATTATATGATTAATACATTGTGTGATGATTTGTTAGTATTAATAATGAATAATTTAGATAATAAAGATAGTTTAAATTTTGTTAAAACATGTAAATATATGAAAAATCTATTTTACAAAAGGGGTTTTTTAAAAACATATGATCACGATGACTATTATTTTTCAGAAATATCAAAGCATACAAATTCTTTGTTATCAATTCATCTCAAAAACTTAGTAAATCCACATTGTTTTTTATATTTTACATGGCCAAAATCTATAAAATTTACAAAATGTTATGTTATTGTTGATAATCATATAGATCCAGATAAAACAAAAACAGAAGAATTATATATTGCTTTAAATTATTATCATTTAACAGAAATAGACAGAAAAAAAGAAGAATTAATAATAAATTGGGAAAAATTTCAAAATCTTAAATACTTATATCTTAATATTTATGATATAAAAGATTTTACAGACATTGAAAAGTATTGTCCAGATATTGAAATTTTATTTTTATATTTAGAAAAAAGCAATTCAACGAATGGAAAAGAGTCGGTAATACCAAAAAATATTGGAAAATTGAGTAAATTAAAACATTTATTAACTAATTGTTCTTTAGAAGATAATATACATTTTATTTCTAAAGATTTGAAAACTTGTATTTATAATAATACTAATAATATTTCTTGTACTTTTGATTCTACAAAATTTATTGTAAAAGATAGATATTATTATATTTATGATATTGAAATTGTTTATAATAATTTGATAAATAAATAAATTATTTTTTATAATAAAATGTCAAGAATTATTTTAATTTTTCTTTTAATTACTGCTGCATGTATTTTTTCAATTGTAAAATGTAATGATATAATTAATGATCCTCTTAAAAATAAAGAACAAAAAAATATATCATATATTATAAGATGGATACCAATATGTATTCTTATTATTTTATATGTTTTAATACCTTTTAGATATTATTTTTTGAATAAAAATAAAGTAATACCAAGTGAAAGTATATAAAATAAATAAAAATAAAAATTTTATAATATATAATTATATTATAAAAATGAATGCTTTATACGCGTTGTTAGCTTTACTAATATTTGATTCAATTTATATTAGTAGAATAAAAGAACTGTTTGGTAATATGGTAAAAAATATCCAGAAATCAGAAATGAAACCAGATATTTCTAAAGTTATATTTTCATATCTTATATTATACATGTTTGCTATATATTTTATTCCTAAGTTAGATACATATATTGATACATTTATGCTAGGATTTCTAGCATATGGTATATACGAAACGACAAATTATGCGCTTTTCGATAATTGGGATTTTAATGTTGTTATTGTTGATAGTATATGGGGTGGTATTTTAATATGTTTAGTAAGATACGTTAGTTTATTATAGTGTACTTCCAAATGTATTTTCAGTTTGTAAATATACATATAAAAACTTATCTCCATCTTTTTCTATCTTATTATTCAAATAATTTTCATATAATGTAGACATCATTGTAGTAGGGCATACAATAGTTTTATTAATAAACATAAAAATTGCTTTTGAAGAATCAGTTTTAATTTGTTTTCTAACTGAAAAAAGAAGATGTGATGCGGAAACATCATAAGGTACTAGAAATTTTTGTTTCTCAAGTGTACCAATTCTTGAGTCACATTCGACAATAATAGGAATATGAGAAGGATATCTACTAATAATTTTGTTTGACTCAGAAATACGTTTTTCTAGAGAATTTAATTCTTTGAATGATTTCATTTATTATATTAAAAATAAATTTTTTAAATAAGAGAATTAAATATAATTTTTTAAAAAAAATTGAATTATGAAAATTTTAATATAAAAAAATATAATAATAATAAATTATGGATAAATCAATTAAAAAATCTACAGACGATTTTAATTATAAAGGGCAACATGTACTTGCTGATTTCACAGGTATATTTGGAGACGAGAATAAAATTGGGAATTTTGTTTTTGAACTTATGATACGCGCGATCGAACGAACGGACATGAAAATCGTGCATAAACACTTAGAAATTTTGAATAAAGATACTCCACCTGGTTTTACTAGTTTTTTGCTTCTAGATTCAAGTCATTTTGCTGTTCATGCTTATACAGAAGAGGGTTTAATATCAAGTGATATATATACATGTGGTCCAACTGATACATTTGAAGTAATGGAATATTTTAGAAATGAATTAGTAAAAGAGTTTCCAGATATGAAATGCACATATATGCAAAATCACAAACGATTTCGATATTAGTCATATTTATTTTCTAAAAGTTCCAAATAATTTATCAAATAATGAAAATCTTTTAGAATAGTTACAATTGTTTTTTGTATGATGGAGATCATGATTTTCTGTTGTTAATTCAATATTTAAATACTTTACAACCCATACAAACTGTGTAAAACTACATGAATTTATAATTTTGCCAGTATGTCCACTTACTTCTATAAATATTTTATAAATAAGAAGTAGTTTAAATTGAAAGTAACTCATTTTATTATTTAGACATAAAGACGCTATAATAAATGGAAAAGAATTCGTGATAAAAATATCAAGTGGATGTTGATAAAAAGCGATTATAGATATGGGATAATTATGTTTATGATGAATTTTATGAATATGTGTATATAATAATGGATTATGTAATAAACGATGTGTTGAATAATGAACAAAATCAAAAATAATTTCAAATAATAATGATAATGGAATAAAATCTATAATATCATATAAAAAACTGGTATTTCTAAAAATTATTTTATTTTCAACATAATATGATGTAAAACCCTCTAATATTGATGTTGATAAGAAATATAAAACAAATTCACCTTTAAATCTTTCTTTTGGGTGAATACGGACGCTTATATCTTCTTTATTTCTAGTTTTATGGTCAATAAATTTTAAAATAGTATAGTTTCTGATAATTGTTCCAAATAAATTATCAATTAGAGTTGTTGAAAGTAAAGAATATTCTATAAAAGCGAGTGAATGAAGAACTGAATTAATAGAAAAAAAATTTTTTAAAGAATTGAATGAGAACATTTTATTAAATTGATTTTTATAAATATTTATTTATAATTTTTTTTAATGATGAAATCAAATTATCATATTTTGGTTCCGATTAATGAGGAAGATGAAAATGAAGAATTAAGAAATATTGAAGAAGAATTCATTGAAGAAGAAATGAGAAAAGAAAATGAAAAATTATTTTATGTAAAGTTTTTTACAAGTTTATTTTTATCTTTAGGAATTAGTTTTATGTTATTAGCAATAACTTATATTAATGAAATTCAATATATTAAAGAAGATAGACAAGATTATATTAGAAATCAAATCCAAATATTAATAATATTAATGGTTATTAGTTATATGTTATCTATTCTTGGATTTGTAAGAATCTTATTATATTTTTATCCAAAAGAATAATATTTTTAAACTATTTTTTTAGTTTAAAAATTACATGATTCCAATAAAATTATGGAAGAATTAATGTCAAAAATTATTTATAATTCTTTAGGAATATTTGATAATTTTTTTGATTTTTCTGTTCCATTTAAACAAAAAACCATTAAAGAAATTGATTTTGATAAAGATATAATATATTTACGTGTATTAGACAATAAATTATATCCATATATATTCGAACCATTCGATTATTCATATGCACATGAAGTAGATTTTAATCATAGAGATGATTTAATTGCTCTGGAATTATCAAATTGGATATATAATACTAATTATTATCGATCAAGTTTTAATTCTCTAACATATTCAATGTATTATAATTTAAGAAAAGATGTTTATATCGATTTTGATACAAAAATTAATGTTTATGGATATAATTATATTCCAAAAGAATATTATGTTTTAAAAAAAGAAGATAGTATATATAATATAAAAATTATATCACATATATTATATAAAAGTGAAATATCTGATTTTATAAGAAAATACGATTATGTTAATAATAATAAATAAATGGCTGGTTTTATTAAAAATAATTATTCTAATATTATTTCTTTAGGAAGCAATTGCTTCTTTAAAATGTATATTTCATATCTTAAAATAAATCAAGAAACGAATTATTTTGATTATATTGGTTCATCAATGTGGGCGATCGTTGATTTAATTAAAAATGATGAATTAGATAAAGTTTTTGATAAAAAAGAAGACTTTGAGAATATGAAAATTATGTCTACGGGAGATGATAAATATATTGTTACAAATAAAAAATATTATCTAAGATTTAAACATAACTTTAAACAGGATTATCAAAACTTTACAAATACATCTTTAGAAGATGATGAACTCTTTTATAAAGTTAAAGAAAGTTATAATAGAAGAAGTGAAAGATTGATTAATCAATTCAAGAACTTTAATTCTAAGAAACCATTCATATTTTTAAGATATGAAGAAGAAAATGATGATCGGATTATACATGATGAATATAAAGATAAAAATAAAAAATCAGAATTTGATTATTTGATTAAATTCTCAAATCTTCTAAAGACAAAATATAAAAATTTAAAGTTTCATATTTTATTTTTTACAACAAATCAAAAAGAAAATTTATTTCTGAAAGATGAAAATATTATTTTAATAAATATAAAAAATAAAAATTTAATAAAATGGGATACATGTTGTAAAGATTTTGATAAGATTTTTAGAGATAATGAAGTTTTTATTAAAAAATGTATATAGTAATTGTTTTTAAACAAAAATATGTTTAAAAACCAAAGAAAGATAAAATTAATCAAGACCAAACCACATGTAGTTCCAATTAAATGCACCATCATCGATGGCTCCTCCTGTTTTGTTATATAAATAAATTGTTAGTGTATTATTTGCGGTAATACTATGACCGACATAGAGCAATCCTGCATTTAAACCACTTGGCACATCTAATAAAATGTGATTTCCTGGTACAAGACCTGAAATAGTTACATTTACAGAACCTTTTGTAGTGGCTCCAATACTTCCAGGATTTACTGAAACTGATCCTGATTGAATTTGTTCTACAATTACACCTTCGTTGTCGCTAACACGTAAACCACCTGTTAGTGTTACAAGTCCTGAAACATCTAATGTGCTATCGACAACAACTTCATTTAGAATTGCTGTATTATTCACGATTAAACTTTCTGTTTTAATATTTTTAGAACGCAACGCACTTAATTCAGCACGTTGCTTACTCACTCCTCTAAAACCTGCATTTCCATATGAATCCATTATTTTTTATTTAAAGAAAGATTT